>Ga0307515_10025315_pt1 | contig 10276 bp, 8 predicted proteins | sample 17_EM_MG_FD_194513 | JGI IMG/M metagenome (GOLD analysis project Ga0307515, IMG submission 194513) | Populus trichocarpa ectomycorrhiza microbial communities from riparian zone in the Pacific Northwest, United States - 17_EM | ecosystem: Host-associated > Plants > Roots > Unclassified | place...
ACAACAAATAATTGGTACCAAACTAATTATTCATTATTTATTCAATTCAAACTTATTCAGTATAAATTAATATCCTTTAATTATTATAAATTCAATAAAAAAATCAAATTTCTATAATTTTCCCCAAATCTCCAACTTAACAATAAAATTGACAAAATATGATTGTCACCCATTAAATAACTCATCACTTCTTCAATTATAACACATCTAAATTACAAAATCAAACTCAATTTCATCACATAACAAATAAATTCACTTTCTCTCAAATCCCAAACAAACCCTAACATACAAATTATACATTTATACAATAAAATTCTATAGAAAAAACCTGTAAAAAAACTTAAATATAAACCTAAACTACAAATAGTTAAATTTGTTTCAAGAAATTAACCTAAACCATTAATGGGATGCAAAAAGAATGGTTAAATTTGCTTAATTAGTGTAGTGAAGCTTCATAAGAAATTAAACCAAGAGTGGGATATGGTGACACTTCTGATAAATGTAGGTTGTCTGATCTAGTGGGTTGAGTGGCTAGATTTGTGAGAATAAAGGCCAAATTTTTCAGGATTGTTGTGTTTTTGGCAAGAAGAAGAAGAAGAAGAAATGGAGGGGGGGAACTATTGTAAATTATTTACGAAACATATTCCGTCCGTATTTTTATTGAAAATATTCTACATAAATATTTCATAGCTATTTCATTGTACATTACCAAAGAAATAATTTTCGTTTTAGTAGTGTTTGTATATATATCAAAGTGCCAATAATCTTATTTCCTACAAAAAATAAGAAGAAAAGAAACCTAATATTATATTAATAACAAACACTCAAGTGTATGTGATCCAAAACAGGTATCTCTTTCCAAGGACAAAGAGGAGATGGTGATTTTACTAGTGAGAGTTGTAGCATTGGGGGCAGGCGCCTGTGCTTCCTTCCCTATCAATAATTGAAGCTTAAAAGACTTGGTTTATTTCAGTTAAGGCACCAATGATGAATGTGGAACCTAGTGGACTCCATCTTTCCACGTCCGAAAGAAACCGAGGTTGTCAAAGCATGGAGCCATGTTACTGTCCCTATGCAAAAATTCATGTGTTTTCTTCACATCAAACACTTCCCCGTAAGTGGATTCCAACTCCTCATTCAACCCTATATTCCCTTACCCTAGTGGTGGGCTTCCTTTCAAAAACCTAACAAAAAAGTTGATATCATTCTCCGAGTCCTTAAAAAGCCAGAAAACAAAAAAAAAACCTGTTAAAAATGAGTGAGGTTCCATTCATATCCAAGGCGGGTTCGTCCAAAAATCTAGGCACCCAATAGGGTATAGGTATGTTCTAATTAATGCGTGTACGTAAGCAATGACACTACTTCCTATCACATAGGTTCTAACTAATTAATACTACATAAGCTTATGCAGTAGACCTATTATTTGTATATCTTCCTCCAATGAAGTTTTTTCAACATGCTTCTTGTATCAAGAACAGACCACACAGCTTTTTGAGCATTTGTAACTAATATCAATTTTGACCAAATTATTAAATTGTTTTGACTGACAGAAAATAAAATGTTTGAACTAAAAAAATTGGTATGACTTGTGTCGTATTATGGTGCCAACTCACTTTTCTACTCATAAAAGTGTATCTCCCAAGCATTTATTAAATTTCTTTCCACATCTTTCTCCTTCCTTGTCTGAGAAAAGGTTTTATGTGTCCATCTTTGGTATGCCAAAATGGAGGCAGGTATGTATATATATATATATGTGTGTGTGTGTGTGTCTCTTAGATACATTTGCTCACAGAACTTTCTTTACAAAGGAAGAATTTAGAGTTTGAACTCAGCCAGAGCCATTTTAAAACATAACCTTGTAGTTTTTAAACAATCTGTTTCCAATAAGAGAGGACTCATCATAGACACCTAGAAAAGGAAGAAAGCTTTCTTTGTAGATATCAATTTCATAGATGCAATCTAGGGAGTAGTTAGGCAGTCCCTTGGAATCTGAGAAAGTAGTAAAGAACGGAAGTTAACCCAGCTACTAGAATCAATAATTCCCTATGGTGCAACAATTATTGACCCATGATCACATTGAGAGGTACAAAATCCACCTTGAAATATGGATATCACTGTTTACCAGAACGTGCATGAGATATTGTATCTGTCTTCGATCATTACACTCATTATTAATAAATCTATTTCGTGGTTACACATTATCATGATTTATGCATCCATGCTTCAAGGCAAGGATGCAAATTAAGAACTGTAGCCATTGTATACCTTCAGATAAAAAAGATCAAGAGACCTGGCTAAGTGTTGCAGCATCTTGTAAAGAGGAGGGAAAAAAAACTCAAAATAGGATATCGCGTACAACATTTTTATATTTTTTTTCATCATCCTTCTCATAAGTCTCTCCTTTTGACTCAGCATAATATAATTTAAAGTAAAAGACGAAAGTTTAATCTATAACATGGGGCCTGCACATTACCAAATCTCCAAGTGATCCAATCATAAATGAAAACGATAACCTTATCTCCAAATTAAGGATTTGTCAGTGAGTTAGCTATGATAAGTTCTATCTGCATACCTTTTCTTTTCTTACATTGCATTTTCTAGTAAGTTCTGAATGTAATGAGTGAGTTGCCCCTACCTTAGCACAAAATTACAGATCCTTGTGAGCTTTATTAATGTTGATGCTAAATAATGTTACTCAACAGTGATTGATCTGTACTAAATATGGTAATGGTGGTCTATCATATAAGATCAATAATGCATGTTTGTGTTTTTACATGGCCATGCCAACTTATCTTCTTGGAAGGATAAAGTCATTTCATTTTGCTGGGTCAGAAAATTTGCCATACGTTGCTTTTCTTTCTTTGTATATAGTGACTGATCAGCATCATCTTTTCTTTTTACACAACTCCATACCTTCCAAATATGTTGTAGAGAGTACATACAGCAATCTTGTAGTCCTTGACGAGTGATTATTGAGTTCCTTGTGGAAAGCAACAAAAGGAAATGCAGCCTTAAACTCTTCCTACCTTTCTTAAAAGAGATAGATGGCCTCTGAGATTTTTCTAACCGGTCCATTTTAAGATCTGTAAAGCAGTTATCACACGATACCTCCCTTCCTCAACCTTCTAGCGGGGGTAGCCTTCGAAATTATTAGCAAAGGAATATTCACAAAGCTGGCAACCGTGGGCTCAAGGACCTTTCTCTTACAAGCATCGTTTGTGAAAAACTTTTACATTATCAAGAAAGTGTACCAAATATTCCAAGGTAATTGTGACGTAAAATGCGAAAGGTTCTTTGTCTAGAGTTTCCTTTGAAAAAAATGAACTAGACATTTGAAGCTGCATAGCTGAAAGAAGCAGATTCTGAAAGCCTTGTGTTCTTTCTGTGGTATACATAATTACCAATCCCATCAGTTGTTCAAAGTCGTCGTTGCGTTTGATTAGTATCCAAGATAAAATAAACAGATATAAATGTATTTGGATTAAAAAACAAAAAAAAAAGATATAAATTTAAAATTATTTCTAAAATATAAACAAAGAAAGGCATTTAAGAGGGATTAAGTTATTTGTTCATATCAACACACTTTGGGGCTTTGTTTGCGATTTGAGGTCCCAAGCACATGCAAGTGTGTTTGAGCTAAAGCATGCCAAGCTGCAGTGGCTTTAATTACACTGAAAAAATAATAGTAACAATAATGTCAAGAAAAAAAAAAATAGTAACAACATTGTGAGGCCACACTAATTATATGTTTGGATGTTAACCAAACCCAAATTTTTTTCAGTTTTTGGATTGCTCAAATGCAATGCCAGCACACTCTTAAATTGTTCATCAAGCTAGGTTTTGTATTTGAGAATGAGGCTATTAATTAGATGGGGAGTAACGTTGAGATGTTGCTACATCATTCTCCCAAAATATCGTAAATCTCAAAGTAGAGACTACTTTCTGTGGAACACAAGGTTTTTAATCAATAAAGTAGGATGATTAATGATGAAAAATTGAACTTGGTTCCCACGTTCATGTCCTTGGACATGAAGGTTGAAGGCCTTGGAATGGACTTGTTCTCACATAATAATGGATCACTAGCTACGGAAAAGATGATCTGTAGCACCATCGTCATTTAGTAATGAATTCCGTTCAGGGGAATTATTCTTGCAAATATCCTTTCCCAAAGATGCCCCAGAAAGATGTGCAAAGAAAAAACAATTTGTATTCTTTCAGCGCAGCCCATATGGGGAAGCTTACAATATTGTTTAATTATTAGGTTTGGTTATGGAGAGCACTTACACTCTCATACACACTCAATTTAAAAATAAATCTTCAATATTTTATTTTTATTTTGAGCTCGAGTCAAGGGTGTAGAGGAGATGAGATTGAAATAACTATGCATTTAATTAGATTAATTACTTGCAATTACGTTACAGATCTTAATTTCCCCTTGTACCCAGCTAACTAGCTACAAGATATACGTACAGAGCCTTTCAAGCCAAGAAGATAGTCATTATATTTCCCTACTTTTCTTGTTCATACTTTTTAATCTTGAACAAGAGATGATCACATAGTCTAACATCCCACCCTTAATTACATTTCTTGAAGGGGTGGGTATATCTGTACTGTCTCAATCTTCCCACTACTCTTTACACCACCCTTGACCGCCCTTGAAAGGCCAGCCGTTTCCACTCCACCAAACGTCGCAAGAAATCCATAACCTGTAGGAGCATTCAAAACTCATAAGCTACATGGCTGGCTAGCTTGTGTATCTGCTAGCTAGTTACTGCTCATAAGAAAAAGAAAAAAGAAAAAGAATCATCGATGAATAACAGCAATTATACATGTGGTGGATACTTGCCTGGGTGGGTTCCTGTAGGGAATAAGATGCACTAGTGTCCTTTGGGATTTTAGAGACCAAGATACCAAAACCTTGTCCTCTCTCTCTTAGTACCTGATAACAGTAACCAAAAAATATTATTAGCCTTAAAAGATCTGAATTAAAGTTTGATGTATAAAGAAGGAGAGTTTTGTTTATATTTTAAGCATTGGATACCTTAAATGCATCTTCGTCTGTTCTATCATCTCCAATGTAAACAGGAAAAACATCAGTGCAATTGGCGAATCCTGTAGGAGATATATATATATTAATTAGTAGAGTTAAAGGTCATGAATTAAAAGTACAATACTAATTATTATCCAGCACTATTACTTGTCTGGCTTTAATTTTTTTTTTCCCAAGTAGACAGACAAATCTAGTGGGGGGTGAGACCTTTTTAAACACTTGGTTTTATTTATTTATTTCGGTTCTTGAGATACATTGAAGCTGTATGATTCCAATAAAAAAAATAAAAAAGTGTATTTTTTTAGTTCGTGATTATTATCAATCAATTACAGGAAAGCGACAGGAAAACAGCACTAAACTTACCAAGTGACTCTAACAAAAATTCAAGAGCCTTTCCTTTGTCCCATTTAATGGTAGGGCGGATTTCTAAAACCTGTGTAAAACAAAATGGTACTGAAAGTGAGACATCTCTTGTTTTATATACTCTTAAAATATTACAAAATTAAGAAATAAATAAATACAATATTGTTAATTAATTTATTATTAGATGCCAAACCACACCTTTCTTCCTTGAGTAAGTCGAAGCTTTGGGTACTCCTTCAACACTGACTTAACTACTTGTGCCAGTCCACTCCATTTCTGTATTTTTTCATGCATTAAAGTTAGTTAAAACATATATTACTTTTTAATATAATAGTCGTAGCAATATTATTTGGTGCGCGACTACTACTTTCTCATCAACGCAGCGATAGTGCACAGAGAGGCAGAATTTGTTGTTCTCCACCTTGGCCCCTGGAGTTGTTTTAGTTTTCTCTACCAATTCTTCGTAAACCTGAAATCCCATTATCAAAAATGATGTAAATATCATCAAGTCTTTGAATTATTTTTATAACATAGAGTGTTATCAAGTAAATTACCTCATCTATCATGGGAAGAAATTCACTGGCAGCCTGAAAGACAACACCATCACCGCCCTGAAAAATACAACATAAAAGACAAGAATTTCTATCATTTTGCGAAAGAAGATAGGGGAATTCATTAAGCCATTTACTGGATGGTACTTGCAAATACAGTGGTAAAGCTCACTCACTTTCTTGTATTTGGAGCCTTTTGCTGGTCCTTTAATGTCCATGCCATGGCTTCCAGCATAGTACAGTTCTGCTAACCGTACAAAGTTATACACCTATAAAATATAGATAAAAATTACGAAGTTAAGCTCAGAATTACAGACCACACGAACAGAAAAGCCAGAGTAAGATGTACTTATTAGCCTAATATTACATTAAAGAAAAGGAAAAAGCTTCCAAATGTACCTTGTCTCTGCACCTCCCACTCACTATTGCAGTAGGGAAAAATCTTGCAAGCTTTCTCACTGTTGCTCTCATCTGAGTTTACCACAACAGAAACTTCAGTAACAATATATATATATATAAAAAAAAGAGAGATGTACTGTACAAAGGACTCAATACCACCTGCTTGGACATGAAAGCTTTATCTGGGTCATCAACAATAGGAGAAAGTGTGCCATCATAGTCCAAGAACATAACAATTTGCTTTCCTTTAGAGGCATCAATTATCTGCTCAAACATCTCCAGTGCTGATGGGTGGTGAAGCTGCAAACACCACATTAAAAATAAATAAATAAAAAGGAGTCATCTTTTGATAATTGCAAAACTGGTCCTTTCTCGAACTTGAATTAGTATAGAGATTAGGTTTTTGGGTTCTGCGTGTACTCACAATCCATGAGCTTTGGTCTTCATTAACAGAAGGCGTGGACTTGATATGAGTAGGAGATGAGGCTCTCATGGAATCAACCCAAGCATTAATTCTTGCTCCTCCATTGATTTCCAGATTCTTTAAGAGTTTCTTTCTAGAAATGGATATGTAACCACCTGGTGCCGCTGGAGGTTTCTGGGCCGCCGTTGTGAAGATAGAGGAGTTTGTTACATGCACTGTGATTGCCAAGTTGAGTCCAGAGTTTGTATCAGCCACTACCACATTTTGGTTTGTCATCTTTCCACTAGAAAAAACAAAAACCAAAATCACATTTTCTTTCAAATTAGTACACCAAGATTTGGAACGCAATCAAGACTATAAAATCAAGAATCAAGAAAAACCCATATGAGAAAACTACTCTACCTTAAGAGAAGACACTAATATTAGAAGCTAGAACAAGCTGTAGTAGTGAAGAAGAACCAGAGGAATCGAAACAGGGTGCTCTGTTTTATCACTCTTTAAGCTTCAAGAAGAAATATAGAGAAGAAGAAAAAGAGAGACAGAGAAAGAGAGAATGTGAAGAAGAGAAGCCAACAAACCGCTCACAAAGATTTGCTAAGAGAGAGAGCGAGAGGAAATGTATGCTTGCAAGAGAGGCACAGCCGAATGGTCGATTTATAGTTGCAAACCAAGACGGACGCGAGGGCCTCATGCACCCTCTCCTAGTAAACTCTAAACTGCGGGACCCACAGAACTGGCCCAGCACCCGAAATCCTGAAGTGGACCCACATGCGGCTTTGGCCCCTAGCCGTCTTCCATAAGGACCATAACTTCCTTGCCAGCTAGTAGTTTGTGTACGTGGAAGACATTCTTTGGTTGACTTGACTATGGTGAATTCCGGCCACGTGTAAATACTAGATGCCAGCCCCACCAACTCGTCATCCACCTGCACCTTTGGCTTTGGATGCATAAACAATTTACAGCCCACCTCCGATCCCTCCCTCTCATGAAAACACCAACACCACACCATGAGAAAGGAAAGGTAAGGTCTTGAGCAGTCTTGACCTGACCCTTCCCTCTCCTTAAAACGCCCCTTGTAATCACGAAGAAAACTAACACCTCTAACCTTCCTAGTTATATGGTATTCTGCAAAACCAGCTGCGATCTGTTCCTTTATGTTCTTCCATTCTTAGAGTTTTTAATTTGAGCATGCAGAACCAAGCCCGTGCATCTTTTGCTGGATAGTTTATTAAACCTGCGTTGTCTGTTTTATTTTACTCCCTAGCTAGATCGTTTATATTCAAGTTAATTTCCATCCATTCCTAAAAAGAAAGCATCGGTCTGTAGATATACAATAATTAAACGAATACATAAACAGCTAAGAGATTACAATTTTACATGCTTGTTCTTTTAGTTACATAAAGTTCTTTCTCATGCTAAAACATTCATACTTCGGTTTTAATTAATTATCATTTCACCGATTTCACAAATGTCATCATTGGATTGTGTGTTCTTCTTTTTATACATTTCTCGCTTTAAGAAATATGGGTGATTCTATTTTAATCCGAGGTATTTGCATCAAGATCTTAACGTTTGTGCATAATTTAAAATGGACAACAGCCTATGTAAAAGAATTATGTTTTTTAATAAATAAATTAGAAGCAAGAGGGGACAGTTTTCTTATTATTGCGAGAAATCTCGAAGAATACTATAACATAGATTTTACAAATTCATGAAGAAACACACCCTCAAGGCCTCACCTCAATGTTTTCGATTCTGGAACTCAAATATAATACACTGAAAAATGATTATTTAAGAAGTATAAATGAACTAATTAGAGCACTAAAATTCTCCAGAACTTTTGAATTCATTAGGTGTTTGGTGAAAGAAGGATAGTAGTACGTAATTAATTCGATAAATACTTTATATTTTTGGTTTTGTGAATTAGCAATATTTAATTCTGTATGGTTTCTAGATTTAATTTTTATTGAGAGTTTGTATAGTTCAAAACATCTTTAAATTAGTATATATTGTTTTAGTTCATTGGGAGGTCCGTGAACCTCTTAATGTTATACAATAAAAGACAGCCCTCTCCATTATATAATAATTAAATAAACAAGAGTTATTAAGTTTCGTTAAAGAATGTTATTAGGTATACTTTCTTCATTAAATGAAGTTATCGAATGCATTACCGCGAAGTTATGACTGCTTCTATTGTTGTTATGGTAATTTGGTAGGCAACAATCACCAAACAAGTTATCTATGTATGTGAATAACTATATGTGTATGGATTTAACATGTTAACACACTAATTTTTAAAGATATAATGTTTTATATCATGTCTATATATGTCTGATCATTATATTTATTTAATAATTTTTTTTTAAAAAAAAAGATGTCAATTTTGGTAGCATAAGCTAGACAATTCATATAAAAATCCTTTAGACTAGCCTTGGTGTACGTGCTTCATTGTGGGATTAGATTTTTTTCTTCAAAAAATGATGTTTAGGTTTCGAAATAAGGTAAAATATGACAAAAAAAAAAAATACCAGTCATGACAAACTTGTAATCCTGGTAATCAGAACGGAGTCAATCCGAGATATCCCATCAAACCAGTGACCTAGATCATAAGATTTGAATACCCTGACAATAAAAAGGATTATAAAGTTTTTTTTTAAAAAAAAAAAAAACCTCATGACCCAATTCATTAAACTCAAAGCACCTAATCTGAAAAAATTATGAAGTCCAATTCACAATCCATCAAAATTATGAGAATCAAATTGAAAAACATAACAACAATATCAATTTGAATTAAAGGATGAAATAGAAAAACTACTAAATTTTTTTATAAAAAAGCCAAGGATAACAATTAGAAATTCAAAGAATAAAAACCACATTAGAGAATATAATATTTGATAAACTGAGATTGAATGATGCAATTTAAAACAAATAAAACTTCTATGAAAGAGCCAAAATAAAAAATTAAAAATCAAAAGAATAAGAATTGAAGTTGAAATTCAACAATTAGAAGGGTCAAGCTGTAATTTTTAAAGGAGAAGAGAGATAAGAAGAGAAAAATAAATAAAGGACTATAGGCACCAAACCGAACCAGCAACATAGACACATACCGCATCAACATAAAGAGAACACAACGACTCTTCGAACAACATTATAAAAGGGTATATTTGGACGCTAGGAGGCACCCCACGTACCACTCGAAGGGTGCAGGCACCTCCCACGCGCCCCCACCCTTTTTTATTAGTCAAATATAAAATTGCTTTTAAGCTGACTTTGTAGTTATAAAAAAACCATTGTGAAAAGCCAAAATACCTCTTGACCTAAAGCTAATTTTTTTTAAGGGTATTTTCATAGTTTCACTATGAATTTTAATTGTTTATTATTTTTTACATTTATACAAATACCAAGGATCCCTTTAGCAATCATAGTAGCCAAAAAAACCATTATAAAAATACAAAAATACCCCTTGACGCCAAGTTTAATTTTTCTGCT
>Ga0307515_10025316_pt1 | contig 10276 bp, 6 predicted proteins | sample 17_EM_MG_FD_194513 | JGI IMG/M metagenome (GOLD analysis project Ga0307515, IMG submission 194513) | Populus trichocarpa ectomycorrhiza microbial communities from riparian zone in the Pacific Northwest, United States - 17_EM | ecosystem: Host-associated > Plants > Roots > Unclassified | place...
CTCATCCAAGCTTGAGATACATTATTTTCAAGATTTTGGTTTCTTTCAATCGATTTTGCAAACTTTTCTAAGAAAAAAAAAATTCAACTAACCCTTTTCTTTAGTTTGAGTTAAGAAATTTTAAGTTAGTTTATTATTCTTTAAAAAAAATAAAATATTTTTAAAAGTATAGTTAAATAAATTTTTAAATTTAAACTTTAAAATCAATATTTTAAAAGATTTGTTTTTTTAAAAAAAATATACTATAAATATTAAAAAACAATTAATTTTAATTTATGTGTAAATTGATTGAAGAAATTGTATGATTTTTCAGACGAAATCTATGAATATTTCTTTGACAAAATTAGCATTGACTTTATGAGAAATGGGTATAAATGTCTATATGATGAATGAAAGGTGCGTTATTGAAGCTATAGGGTGCTTTTCAAAGTAAATAGTGTTTGGAAGCCGGTGCAAAGTGCAATTGTATTTTGAAAAATTTTAATTTTTTTAAAATTAATTTTTAAATTTTTTTAATGTATTAATATTAAAAATAAATTCTTAAAAAATAATAAATATATATATTATTTTAATACATATTATCACGAGCCCTGAAGCCGAAATGAAGGTTACAGCTGGGAGTGGTTCCACACGTTATCGCAGCCCATGTGGCACACTGTGACTGGTCCATGGCCATGTAAGTTGAGATGGTGACGCTAGCTAAACCTGAGCCGCGTGTCTCATCAGCGCGGAATCGAAGGTGGGGCCAAATGATTACGTGTCGGCCGTTAAAAAGGCCTAACTTTCTCCCTGAACTTGACCTCATAATTTTGTGGCAGCCGACACATCTCACATGATTCATATTTTATTTTGCAAAAACATAAAAATTAAACAAGAAAATTAAAATCACTAAAAATTATTCTGAATTTTGAGGTTTTGAATCAAATTGAATTTAATCTTGAATCTTTATTTTTTTATTTTGAATATCTCAAGCTATTTTTGATAAAAAAATATATTTTTATTAATTTTGATATAAATGATAATAATATTGATTTTTTAAAATAAAACATAGGATATTAACTAAAAGAAAGCGAGTACACACCTTAAAATACTGTTTTAAAATCTGTTATTAAGGATTTTATGCGTTAGAGACAAGAGTGTGTGTGTGTGTGTGTTGTGTTTGTTTTACTTATAGAACCAAATCAAAATGAAGTAGCATTTTATCCAATAGGTAATGATTTAATTTGAGAGTAATTATACTCTGGATTTTAACATTTGATACGAATAAAAATGAATTTCTCACAAGTAGAATATTAGAATGAAAGTCTACTGATTTTTTAAATAAAAATCATAACTAATTAGGAGATAATTATATAAACATGAAATTAAGTAGAATATAAATAATATTGGTACTTGTCTAACAACAACTCCCTCTTCCATATAAGAATATGGTATGAATCATTTAATAAATAGTCCAGTGGTAAGAGTTTGGGACTAAGAGATTTTCTCTCCTTATAGTCTCAGGTTCGAGTTATGTAGTTGCTAATATAGTGGCCACTGGAAGTTTATATGATTGTTAACTTCAAGACCTGTGAGATTAGTCGAGGTACGCGCAAGCTGCCCGGACATCCACATTAATAATAATAATAATAATAATAAATGTGGCATGCCATGAACGAAAAACTTTTTATGTGAAATTAAGTGTTCATAAATTTGTTAACATATCATCATCATCACTCTTGAATACCATCAACTACGTACTGCTCATTCCTTGTAAATTAATAAATTCCAAAAAAGAGATATTTGAGAGTTTGTTATCATGTCAAGATGGTGTATTGATGTGGTTTGATTCTTAAAATATAAAAAAGGATAAGAAAGTGTTTTAGACGGCTTCATAGCACAATATCCCTCTTTGAATAATCATACCCAATCAAGCAATATGTTCTGTAATATAAACATGATAAATATAATTATGAGAGCCTTTAAAAATATATGTCTCATGCTTTTGTCTTAAGATTCTTCTAGGTTTGTGGTTGTTGTGCATACAACTCTTAACAGCACAAAACACGCGGGCATTAAAAATATCTTTTTATTAATGTGGATGTTCGAGTTAGCTTGCGTGTACCTCGACTAGTTTCATGGATCCTAAAATTAACGACCATGTAAGCCTCTAATGGCCTTGAGATTTGTGGGACTCGAACTGGTGACCTCTAGAGAGTAAACATATAACTTGACTAGTTGAGTTATATCCTTCAAAATTAAAAAAAAAAATATTATTTTTATCTTTATGCTATTGCTCCTTTTATTTTTAATGATAGACCTCATCACAAACCACATACGCAACAGCTAATCCGATCACAATATTAATATCTTAAAAACAAAAAAATATACACTAAAAATAAAAATACGTGTAATTAAAAAATAAATCTCTCATTTTAGTTTTCTATTAAATTTGTATACTCTTAAAATAAAAATATAAAAAAAAAAACATAGCCCATCTAAATTAAATGCTAGTTTAATTCTTTCTAAATTGAAGAATAATGGCATATTAAAAAAAAAGCTTGTTTTTGACACAACAAAACTTGTGCAAGACAAAAGCACTTGAATTCCATAGTTAGTCGAGGATCATGTCGTGTTGGACTCAACTAATTAGTTAAGAGAGTTGTCAAAAATTTATGTTCATGTGTCGAAAACCTAAAACCCCACATGGCACAAAACATTTAATAAAATAAAATAAAAAGACATGAAGGATATATTCGTACGTCATGTTTCAAGAGCGTTACAGCTTGAAAACAGTGTGTGCATGCACGCACCATCATGAAATGAGTGAATGGATCGTGATCGAGTTTCTTTATTACAAGATCAGTTGCGTCTAACCACAACTAAAATCCTTGTCCTCACCCTCAATTTTGTACATTAATCAAATGCATGAACTGTGAAAATTAGGGAGGAGGAGAGCTGTTAACGATTGATTAGGATTTGTCTCTGTTAATTTAATCTTTTCATTAACATGAGTTAAGCTGCAATTCAAGCCTTGAATCGTGGTAAAAATTCTATTACCTTAGACATTGATTATTAATTAATATTATTAAAGAAATTCTGTTGCGTTATCTGGTGTTCTTATGTGGGTTATCTTCATCGATAAAGACAAACTACTTCTCAGCAATAAATTCAACCTAATCTTGACGAGTTCTTGAAGGCTGATGGAATGGATTTATATTCAAGGAAAGAAAGACCATGAAAAGAAAATTTATCGTAAATACGCTTACTTATACGATCACAAACCATATATCTAAGAATCGATAGAACATGTTTGATTTTGATATGTAAAAATTGACATGAAAATACCTGTGTTTGTGAACAGAAAATTGAGTCCCCACAGCAATAACATATGCAGTTTCTGAGTCCTCACAATTTGACATTTAAAATCCCAAATTACACAATATAAAACTATGGAGAATGTGATTTATAATCTTCAATGATGTAAGCATAATCTCAATAATGGAAGCACTAAGCACTTATTAATCCAATAGCATATATATATGTTTATACATATGATCGGTTAGCCACCAACTACATATGATATGTGACAGATTCTGCATCCGAAAGCAATTTTGACAATAACGATAGCAGCCAACCCAACAGATATAGACAACGACGAGGAGGAGGAGGAGATAATTCATAAGATAATTTCTTACAATACATACAACATTGTTCACTGTCTTTCAATTTATCAATTTGATTCAAGAAATCTATGCACAAACCCACATTTTAATTTCAAAATAAGTAATAACAGTAACTGACGCTCTTCTTTTTCTTGATCTTCTTCAACTTGAGGTTCACCTTCTAGTACTGTTTTTCAATAGTTCCAGAAACAATCAAGGTCCATTGATTGGACTAATGTAGAAGGTGGTGCCTCTTGTTCATCAAATGACCTTTTTCCCGCTTCAAGATTTGATATGACAGAAGAGATTTCATTGTTCATATCTGCAGCGCTATCTTGTGAGACACTGGCCATGTCCCTTTCAAGCTTGGAACTTTGCTGCTTCATGTTTGAGCCTTGGTTCTCAATCAAGGCTTTTAAAACTGAGCGGTCTTGAATTGAAACAGAACCTGGATATTGCAAATTTCCTGATGCTGCGACAGCCTGGGGAGAGTAGAATGAATTCAGAAGTGGGATTCGAGGAAAAACCTCTGAAGGGTTCGAAGAAACTGCAAAAAGATGATTGTTGAAGCTGTCAGTTGTGTCTTGTTGGTTTCTTTGATCATCACTGAGATTGGAGAAGCAGGGCACGTAGGCCGACTCGGCCACCGGCCTAATCTTGCCATTGGAGGGTGAAGAATCCGTCAATGGTGGCAGACCATAAGGGCTAAATTCATTACCAAAAGAACCTAGTCTCACTAGACCTGAAATATAGGTCTTCTTTCCAGCCGAGCTCTTTTGAAACACCCTGCAAATCACCCATTCATTCTACAATACAAGAGCAAAAATCCATCAGCATAATAACTAAACAATAAAAAAAGAGTCAGAATGATGAACAAAAACAGATGAAACAAACAGAGGAGAGGGGTGTACCTTGGCAGTTTTGGGGAGATTGTGGGCAGAGAATTTACCCTCTAATCTGTATTCATGCATGACCCAGTTGGTTTTCTCTCCTTTAGGGGCTCTGCCCTTGTAGAAAACAAGGGTCTTTTTCATTCCAACCAGGGATTTTCCTCTGTAGATCTCCTTATCTTTCCCCGTGGCTTTCCAGTAACCAGCTTCAGTTGCCCTATTTGTTCTGAGACCTGTTGGGTACTTTCTGTCCCTAACACAGAAAAAGTACCACTCTTTCTCTCCCATCTTCGCCTTCCCTTCATCCAAACAAAACCATGGCCATAAGAAAGAAATCCCAACTTACCATAATCTCTATGAAGAAAGATTGAAAGAAATTGATCAGTTAGCTTAAAGACTTACATGGCAGTTCCCAGGGTTCAGACTTGTTCAAGTCCACATCTCCGATTGCTCTAGCAGAGAAGTTGATGTCAAGAACCTTCTTGTATAAGTAGTGAGAAATAAGCTCTTCGTCAGTCGGATGGAACCGGAATCCAGGAGGCAAATCCATCTTATCATCATCTTCCTTGCCAAGTCCAGAAATGTTTTCCATATCTTGAAACACTAAAACCCTCGTCTTGTTTTCTACTGGAAGACCTTTGTTTCAAAAACTATTTTTTTCTTTATCTGATTAAGAAGCTAATAAACTCCAAGAATTCAACCCCTACCCTCGTATATAACCTCTTGTATCAAATGGGAACTGACCAAACAAGACTAATTCTCTAGGTTCAAGGAACCTTGTAGAAAACAAAAGGCCTGAAAGAATTCAATGGAAAGTGAACAGCTAAATGACAGAGAAAAGGGTGATAAAGCTATGGGAAGTTAGGGAGAAAGGTAGAGATTAATAGAGAAAAGGGAAGGGGAGAAGCCATGGAATTAAAAAGTTAGAAACCTGAAAGACGGAGAGATCTCAAGAGAAAAGGCAATAGATAGGAACAGAGGCCCCTAAATACTCTGTTATTAGAGAGCAAGAAACGTGCTATGTAAAGCAACTTTTTGGTAGGTTGTTTTAGTCATCTATCTTTTAACTATAGGTGTTAGAAATTTAATGATCAGCCACAGCATTAGCTGACTTGGCTACTTATATGTCCACCCAATGTGTAAGAAAATAAAATCTCAGGCCTGTTCTTCACTTTTCCTAGCTTTTGAGGCATTTCCCACCTGAGGTCTACCTGAATTGGTGAAGAATTCTGTGCCATTTCTTCCTTGGCCTTTCTATCCCCCATCTGTGCCTTGCTGGCTTTTGTAATCATCCGAGGAAATACGGATGGGATATCCGCTGGGTCATCCACCTTGGCTCTACTTTCATTTGTGGAAAACCCTGCACTGTTCCTCGGGTTTTCCACCAGTCTCCATCATCTGTGCCGCTCTGGCTTCTGCAATCACCTGGAGAAGTTCCAAAGGGATAGCAGCTGGTCTGGTTACTGACAACCCTTTTGTCCATGTACCTATGTGCGAGAAAGACATTGAACTTTTGCTAATTTCATGTCTGACAGTCCTGAAATCACTAGGATTTTTTTTAATTACCAATAGCACAGTAAATTAAAAAAAATGATTAATTCAAATAGGTTCAAAAATATTTGGTGAAATATTATAATTTCATCATATTGCACTTTGAAATGCAAAATTGTCACATTTCATAATTTTCTAACTCAATCAGTAAACTGGTTGGATTCAGTTATATTAACAATTTCAAACAAAAATTATAATTTTATATATATATATAATTTCAAATAAGTTTTATGAGTCAAAATATTTATTTTTTCCCAACTTGTTGACTAAAAAATACACTTCAATTAAAATTTTAAAAAATTATTGTTCACACAGTAGCAAGTGATTTTGAGCTGTCATGTGTGAGTCTAACAAAACTAAATAAGGATCTGCTCTAAATAGATTACGTGAATAGCCTAACAGATGCATTTATGGACAAATATGATAAGTTTAAGTCCAAAATGAGATCTGGTCACGCTAGACCAGTATAACAACTTAAAAGGGTCATAACTTTTGATCTGACTGTTGGATCGCGCTCAATTGTTTTCAGGAATTTTCGAAGGTTGTTTTCCCTACAATAACTACTGCGTAGCTACACGGACTGTCAAATCTTTAGATATAAAAAATATCACTGAGGCTCCTCTGTTTTGACAATTTTGAGATTTTCCTAGTTATTTCCAGAACCAGTAGATTGATTGAGCAAAAAATAGCACATATTGATCATGTCGCGTTTCAGAAGCACGACATTTATTAAATGTTGTTATTCTGAAGCGCAACAACAATCTTGTTGCACTTAAAAATAACAATATTTAGTAAATATCATGTTTCTAGAGTGTGAAATAGTCAAACTATATTAGTTAACCAAATCTTTTTGAAGATATGTCAATTCACTTTTTTTTTTTTTGTACCTAATTGCTTAATTTTTCCAAATCACTTCAAGTTTCTAGGAGACCAGACACCTAACCAGTCTAGAGGGCCAAATTAGTTGTCGTTTCTGCTCACATTTGTTATGGCGTTTCAAACGGAGGTTTGATGAATTTTTTTAAAAAAAATTATTTAAAATTAATTTTTTTATGTTTTTTAATCATTTTGATATACTAATATTAAAAATAACTTTTAAAAAATAATAAAAATATATATTGTTTTAATATATTTCTAAATAAAAAATATTTTAAAAAATAGCATGCTCCAATACTTTTAAATACCATGTTAGACAACTTATATCCATCTTAAATGGCTGCAAAGAGACCCAAGAGGTCCTGGCGGAGCGGTTAGGCGCGCTCTCGTCGCTTACAAGGTTTGGGGTTCAACCCCTTTTTTCGTTTGCAGTTGGTCTCTTGAGGAGCCCTTGCCACCCGGGACGGAGATTAGTCTGGGCGAAGCCTGAAATACCCCGGTTCAAAAAAAAAAATATAAAAAAAAAGAGATCAATAAGTGAATTCGAGCATAATCCTGCGGCATCCCATCATTTTTCCATCAGAGGCAGCTCAGACCTCGTCATTTCAAAGGAACTTTCTGTTCAGTCCAATGTCAAAATTTTGAAAATCAGGGTCTGAAACGTTGACTGACATCGGTTCTGGTGCCATTTCATTAGATTCGCTGGAAGAAATGCCAGCAGAGTTTCCATCTTTCTCATGCCCACGTATATATCATTGTTGACCATGCTCATACGTGCCTTCTGAAAAGAATACTTTCCGAATGAACAGCGGCGGGCAGGGACACAACCCTGCCTCCAGCAACACCAGCCATTCTATAGTTAAACCCAAATAATCACATCAGAAAACACTAAATAGATTCATTTGAGAATAAAAAGAGCCAACCTGATTCAATTCCTTAACTTTGGTGAAACCTGTGGATGCTGCCATGGATGCTGTGTGGATTTTTCTCGCTAAGTGACAGGACGATATTTTAACCGAGAAGTTGCCATTTCTGTGCACATGCCAGACTGGTTACCTAGGGTTTTCTCAAGCTGAGCGGCAACTGAAGAATTTGACTGGCTTCGAAGGGAACAAACACAGCTGAAGAGATCAACATTCTACGCCACCTATTTCACTATCCATCAAGTGATAAAAAATTTACCATAGAATAATTTTATGTGCAATTCCAGCTTGCAACATTTCTTGAACCAATTGTTCAATGATATCCTTTTGGGCTGGAGGATATCTATATGGCCTCAGATTAACTGGCTCTTCCCCTTCTTTAAGCACAGTTTTGTGATCATGGGTTCTCTGAAGGGGTAATCTTTAAGGTTCTGCAAATATATCTTCAAATGCTGTCAGCACAGATTGCACTTCTGCGGGTACCACTTCAGTAACTTCTAATTCATGAAGCTCTATTTGATCATCCAACAGAGTCCATTAACTGACCAAGTTGCAACCAGTTTTGTTGTCCTTGATCACAATTCATTTTTTCTGCAATCTTATCCTCTACAGTTCCTGTCATCCTTACAGGTCTCCCTTTTATGACTAGCATTTGCCCTTCCCACATAAATTGCATCCATAGCTTTTGGTCAATTCCATACTATATCTCCCCAGCCATATAATCATTCCACACCTAAAATCCTAGTCTTGAAAAGCTTTTTCAGCATCTTCCACAAAAATCCTAGTCTGTAAGGATATTCATTTCGCACTTTATTTTTCTTCCCTGGCTCTCGTTGTTCTAAACCGAGTTCCACCAAACACAACATTGCTGGAAATTTGGTATAATTCTCCAGAATAGCTTCCCTTTCTAATATTAGAAGATCCTCCAAAGACAACCCAGCACCTCCATTCCAGCATGAAAATCTGGCCTAAGTTTATTCACATAAATAAATAAAATAAATTGTAATTGTTACTCTTAATTATTTTTAATTGTGAAACCAAAAGGCCCAAGCTTGGAAGAGGAAGGCAAAAAAAAGGCTTAAGATGGCATCATTTATCTCATGTCTTTTCTTGCCCATATAATAAGGTTTGTCGGAGCCCAAACGAGTTGCTTGTAGTGAAGTTTGGTTTGGGCTGCAGCCTTTTTTAATTTTATAAATAACAATAACAAAATTCATTGGGCCTCCTCGAGCTTGTTTAATGGGGTTTTTTTTTGACAGGATGTGTGTGGATTTGAAATCCCAGTAAACTTAATCATAATAAAAATCATGATTATTAAACTTAATTTCAGAACAATTATGTAGTTAAATTTGATTAATTTTTTAATTTTTTAATTAATTTAGACAAACTTATTTCAAATTTGACTGAAAAGAAAGAAATATTGTTGTTTTAGTGACTCAATGATTCAATAATAATATCCTTTTTTGATTTAGTTCTTAAATCAGATTTAATATATTTTAAAATCCAAAATCCATTTTCCCTAAAGTGTAAACCCCCATGGTTATAGATTTATGATTCAATATGTATTTTTTTTTATTAAAAAAATATTACTATCCGTCTTCTCTGAACCATTTTAAGGTCATGTTTAGTATTGTTATAAAAGTGTTTTTTTTAATATTTTTAAATACCATCTAAAGTTTTAGTTTTTTAAATCCATCTTTAATTTACCATTAAAATACGTTTTAAATATTTCTATATGCGAGACTATGTAAATTCAAAAAAAACTAAACATAAAAAACATGGCAATGTAACTTAAAAAGTTAAAATTACAACAAAATAAAAAAATTGTAATATCTGACACCATCCATCTTCCCGCGTTTTTTTTAGTTCACATGGTAATAATTTGCAAATAAGTGAGAGTTCGGTGCCTTAGGCATAGTTTTACCGTCGGAACAAAGTCGGATTTAAGAAGGAAAAAAAAAAGGTAAAATCTCAGTTAATCTGGTTAAAATTTGATTATAATCTATTGATTACATAATTTATTTAAAAAAATAATATTGTTTTGTTTTATAAAATAATTAAAATTATTCCCAAAATAACTTGATATTCCGATCAAAATATATTATCTAAATTTTAAGCTAGGTTGATCAAATGATGAAGTTTAAGAGTTTGTTTAGAAGTGTGGTTGCTGTTGTTTTTTAAAGTGTTTTTTTATTTAAAAATATATTAAAATAATATATATATTTTTTATTTTAAAAATTATTTTTGAAATCAGCGCACTCAAATAATTTAAAAAATATTAATTTAAATAAAAAAAAATAAAATTTTTTTTTTAAATATTTTAAAACATAAAAGCAAACAGCGCGTAAAAACTATAATTTCTTTTCTTACGTGTCATGAGATCCCCCGTATG
>Ga0307515_10025317_pt1 | contig 10276 bp, 6 predicted proteins | sample 17_EM_MG_FD_194513 | JGI IMG/M metagenome (GOLD analysis project Ga0307515, IMG submission 194513) | Populus trichocarpa ectomycorrhiza microbial communities from riparian zone in the Pacific Northwest, United States - 17_EM | ecosystem: Host-associated > Plants > Roots > Unclassified | place...
CGTAAAATTAGGTTAAGCCGTCAAACCCGGGATCCGTGTTATGAAAATTTGATAACTAAATAAAAAAATTAACATTAACAAACTAAATTAAACAAAAAAAAATTCATTAAAAAAAAGCAAAAAAAAAACCCATAAAGGCATAGAAAACCAAAAAAAATAAAAACAAAAAAAAACAAAAAAAATAAAAACTGAAAAAAATGGGAAAAAATAAAAACAAAAAAAAAACAAAAAAAACGAAAAAAACGAAAAAAAAACGGAAAAAAAAGGACTGCTCAGCATTTCACTGTGGACTTGCATAGTGAAACACTGAGAAGTTTTAGTTTTTTCTTAATTAGAATATTTATAGTTTTTTAATCTATTTAAAGTGATGGTTGAACCGGTTCGGTTCGATCTGGTTCAATCAATTTCAAACATTTAAAATTAAAACCCAACCGAATTAGAATTTTTTTTGGATTTTCTAATTGTTTAATTTAATTTTTTTTTAATTAATTTTTTTTTATTTTTCTCAATTTAATCAATTTTTCAAGTTTTTTATCACCCCTGCAAGGAGACTCTAATGTAATTTTACAGTCCATCTCTTGTCTTGTAGCATATTTAATCCCCACTAAATAACACTTTCCTGCATTGATGGAGTGCATTTTTTGAGGTGCCAGCCCTGAACTAAGAGGAGGAAGTGGGACCAATGAAGAAGGGAAGGCCTATCCATATCAACAGTTAGCTGAGTCAGCTCAGTACAGTATCCTATGGATAAGCATTTCAACACAAGCAAATGCAAATAATAACTGAAAAAACCACTAACCCTGGATGAATTCTCACAGCATCTCTATATAAACAATCACATCCCCTCCCCTTTTATCCATCACAGAACTCCTCTATCCAATACTTTCATGCTTGCAACTCCTACCACTTCATTTCTCCAAATCACCACCACAAAGACACCTTGCTCAAGCCCTTTTAGTGGCGAGTCCTATCCACTTAAACCTAGAGCATCTTTTACTACTGCTTCACAGGCCAAAAAATCACAAGGGAGCGTTGACTCAATGGCTACAACCTCCTCATTCTACGAAGTGCTAGGGCTTCCAATGAGTGCTAGTGGCCATGAAATAAAGGCTGCTTATAGAAGACTAGCAAGAACTTGCCACCCTGATGTTGTGTCCATGAATCAGAAAGAAATGTCATCCACTGAGTTCATTAAAATCCATGCAGCATATTCAACACTGTCAGACCCAGATAAACGCGCAAGTTATGATAGAGATCTTTTTAGAAACAGTAGGCCTTTCGGGTCTTCTTCTATGAGGTCGGCAACAATGGCAGCTGCTTCTGGATATACTAGTAGGAACTGGGAGACTGACCAGTGTTGGTAGTTCTTTTTTTTACGTTTTCAGATTTCCATAGCGCATATAATGTAAGTTATTAAGTTAGCATGAAAATGGGTGTTGAACCCTGAAACTCTGCTCGTATCGTTCTGTAATCAATGCTTTTGATTGAAAACAGAGGAGATAAAACAGGGGAAAAGACAGAGCTAGTTTGTACGTAGTAGAAATGGGCACTTTTTTAGTGTAATTTAATGTGGATGTCAGATTCTTTTGTTACCTTCTGCTTATAATTTGAAATACCATCGCCCTTGTATTTTTCGAAATCTTAATATATTAACGTAAGAAATCCAGATACAATTCCTATACAATTGAGGTAAATGTTTTGTAGTGATTTTTCTACAATCTCTTCAAAATTGCCTAACTGTCGTGTTTATCTTACAATGGATACCAATTTGACTAGAGAACAAGATCCTAACAATTGTAGAGCATACATTCACATTTCAAGAGCCTTGAGGCTATCACAAGTTGACAGTAACAGCATAGTGGATAAGGGGGCAACAAGCAGCAGAACAGAACAAAAAATGTACAGGTTATTAAGGTTATTAGTTCACCATGCATCGGCTGTCTTTCTCCAAAATATTAAATATTAAAATCACGACAATGATCCACCATCTGAAGAAGACATTATTGATAGAGAAAATCATAAATAAATCTATAAGTTGCCAATATGGTCAAGTTGATTGCGAGTGGAACCCTCATAAGATCCATCAGTTAACGAGCCCCACTCGTTCAGAACTCAGTTGATGCCTGGAATCAACCCACAATACCATCTTCTTAAACTTAAAAAAAAATGCATTATCTCTTGATTAAGGAGAGTTAATTAATGGCATGCAAATACATTGATTATTATATACTGGGGAGTGAGAGTAGCACCTCCCAAAAATCATCATAGTTTCCTGTAGTTGATGCGCTCCTTGACTTGGGGAAATTAATACGATTAATCAATAGAAAGCAAATTACTGGTGGATGCATCAACTGTGTATGAACAGTCTACTTCTTACTGTACCAGCTCAGTGAGTTTTGTCCTTAAACATGATGCATCAAGCTCTAGGCATTGGCGGCTTAGAGGTCACATTTACACCAATGGTCAAGAGAAGGCGGTCTGAAATCATCTACATAATGACAGGAGGAGAACTGTCTTTGGTTCCATATACTAATGTCTTGTTACCAAAAACATTTTAATTTTGATTTTAAACTAGTTTTCATCTCTAAAACTCAGGTTTTAAGAGAATTATATAGTTTTTTTTGTGGATTTTCTAACATAAATAATAAGCTCATTAATCGATTAGATTATTGTTTTGAAGTTAGAACAACTATCCAACTATCATGTCTGCCTTCTTTTTGTAAAAAAGCACAATACTTTTTGTTTGAGCCATTGAGATCTTTTTCTTTTCGCCGTAAAGAATTCCACTTTCATCAACCATTATTACTTTTTCTGTTGAAAAAAAAAAGTTGATTGAAACTGTCCATGTACGTTTTACACGTGAAATCACATCGATTTTTAGGTGTTTTTTTTTTTCATTTTATTAGCTTAAAAATAAATTAAAATATTTTTTTATTTTTAATATTAATATATTAAAACAATTAAAGAATATTAAAAAATAATTCTTTTAAAAACAGTATTTTTACTGCAATCAATATTTAATACTTTTGCTGAAGAAAAAAAAAGTTGATTGAAACTGTTCGTGTACGTTTTATACATAAAATCATATGGATATTTATTCTTTTTTGCATTTTATTAGCTTAAAAATAAATCAAAATAATATATTTTTTTATTTTTAATATTAATATATAAAATATTAAAAAAATAATTCTTTTAAAAATAGTATTTTTGCCGCAAAAACAAACAAGTTTTTTAAATAGAATTTAATATTTAATACTTTTTTTTTCTTTATGTCTAAAGAAGGGTTTCGAGATCCAAACCGATAAGAATTATGTGCGTTCATTATATTTCTTTTTAGTGATTAGAGCTAGTTTTTTCACCCAATTCTATCTTAGATAAGCAATTCGTCCCCAAGTATTCTGCATCTGTGAATTTTATAGTATACCCCACTCTATTGAAAGAACGGCTAAAAACTATAATTTCATCGATCCCCATTACAGTCCGAAGCAGTGACCTCTAATAAATTATTGACCCCCTTTTGTCCTGATTCAGACAGATCCTTGCCTGAGTTGTCAAGGAATCCTACAAGGCAACTACTAGTTTCAAAGAGATAACCTTTCAATACCCAAAAAGTCAGGGGAAAAAATAGACTTCTGCACTAACTTGGTGAATATTTGTGCCAAAATTGAAGCCTTATCTATTCCTATAATAACCTTATCTGAAACACAGATTCAATGGTGTTCATGCAACCTAGGTAAACAGGCAGGAATCTTACAGTGTCATTACATTTCAAGCTATGAATCTGAATTGAAATTGATAATGAAACTTCTGTGGCCATCCCTCCTCTCACGTGCTGTGGTGTTCTGCTGCTTGCAAGTGGCCACCAGATAAAGAATCATGGATGCGTACGTGTGAGCTGCGTGTGGAAGATGCTAAGCTTCGAAAAGAACCAATCAACTACATGCTACCATGTATCGATGTATCGATACGCCAGCAACACCTGTCTCAGACTCACCTGACTTGCTTGTATTCAATATATAGTTTGTTACTTGGACTGGTAGTTCAATGATTTATATGGTCGGTTTGCCGATAAATATTCCGAGCAGCTCCTCGTTTATTGTGGGTATGTGGTGTGATTTGGCCTGCCTGAACTTGGCAAGGAAAGGAATTGGTCTTGATTCATGAGAATAATTGATTCAGAATATCCTGATTGGAATTAAAGAGAAAAAAAAACTACTAGACTGTACAGAAATCCTGAAGCGATATCAAGACTTCAGAGGGGATCATGCCCGCCTTATGCAAATCTACAAATCGTGCACGTCTTATGCAAATCAAGAATTCTGGGACCAGAATTCTTTCACACGAATGACAATGCCTCAAGCACATGAGAATTGTTAATGACTATGGAACTGATTGATAATTGATCTAACTAAGAATGTGGAGGAAAAAACAAACTGTAACTTTAGTCTGCAAGACCTGCAAAAGTAGAAGGTTTGTAACAAGAGCCCATTACTGTTAAGCCTGCAATGGTTAGATACTAGTTTCAGCCCTAATATGAAGCCCCAGCCCACCCGCAAGCTACAAACATGATTTCGCAAGAAATTTGAAGTTCTGTTCAGAAATTATTCAATAGAGGAAGCGTCATGGACTGAGCGCCATAAAACACTTTAACGTTTAAGTGGGCACATACAATAAGAATGTTGCGTTAGAAGTTGGGTAATATATTGCAAGTGTCGTAAATAAAGATGATGAAATGAAGGAGATGCTGTGGAGGAGATTATTTTTCTTTTGTTTATATGTGAGTTAATGAGTTTTTTATTTGCTAGGCAAAGAATACACCTGAATCTGACAAATAAGATACACTCAAACATAAACCTAAGCTCAAAAGTGTTACCTAGGGTTCAAGACTATTAAAGCCTAAACCCATCACCTATGTATTCATTAAAGTAGGTTTTTTTGCTAGTCTTTTTGCTTTTCAAAATTCATATGTTTTGAATATATTGTAAACATATAGAACAAGGTTCCAAAAAATTATAATTATAATTATAATTGCTAGAAACACTAAAATAGATGATGGTTTTATTGTGTATTGCACTATTTTCTACAGTGTGATCTTGGTTTTACTATTTTCACACAAAATAATGGGCTAGTTACAGGGATAAGATAATTTTTTCATGAGAAATATTTGTCTTTACCATATTGATTGAGAAGGGCAAATAAATCTTATAGCATTTTATATGTAAAATACAATGACTTAAATACCTTTAAAGATAATCTTTTTAGAGTTAAGGTTTAAAGACTTTTCAATCTTTTTACTTTCATAATAAATTGATTTTATTTCCTTAAAATTTTTTGGCATCAGGTGGTATTTTTGTATTTATAAATTGTGGCAAATCATTCTTTTCAAAAAATTAAAAAATATATTAATAAAAAGAAAAGGTTACTGCTGAATGCAACGTCTTCTGGCAATGGAATCTTTATCTCTTCCCTTTTTCTCTCTCTCTCCTCTTCTCGGGATTCACACTGGTTCAACCAAAATTCAAATTTGTCTTCCCATTTATTTTTTCTTTCAATTGTAGTTTTTGTTTTTTAAAATGGTTTTATTTGTCTTGGATTTTTTATTGGTTTTTGTTTTTCAATTTCATCCCTTACCATTTGGTTTTTATATTAAATATAGTCCTCATTTTTATTATTATTATATCTTTTTTTATATGTATCATTTTCTTAATTGATTTTTTTTCAATTTAATCCCTCATCATTTTAATTCATTTTATTTTTATGTCGGATTTGATCATTATTCTTTTTACTTTAGGTCATTTTTTGAAATTGATTTTTTTATCATGTCCTTCAATATTGGATTGGTTGATGATTGGGTTTCATGATTTTTTTTTATGCAGTGATCCTAATCTTATGATCCAGGTCACGAGTATTAAATGTTAGCCCGAGTTGACATCGATATTTTTTTACATTGATTTTCTGTCACGATTTTATCGTTCAATATTGAATTTATTAAGGATTGAGCTTCTTTATTTTTTTTTATTTGTTTTCTATGAGAATAAATCGACCTCACAACCCGAGTTGTGAATTCAAATTGACTCAGACCTTTTACATCATTTTATTTTTGTGTCATATTTAGTCATCATTCTTTTAATTTCTTTTTCTTTTGATCTTTTTTTGAAATTGATTTTTTTTAATTTAATCCTTTAATGTTTACTTGTTGAGAATTGAACATCATAATTTTTTTCAATTTAATTTTTTTATGTTTTAAAACATGTTGACAATAGAGGTGAGCAAAAAAACCGATAAACCGATTAAACCGAGAAAACCTGAAAACAAATAACTGAAAAAACCGAACCGAAAAAAAAACCGAATTAACCGATTAAAAAATCACAAAAAAATTCCGGTTCGGTTCTGTTTCGGTTTCTAAAGTCTGAAACCGATTGAACCGAACCGGTTCAACCAGCCACCACTTAAAAAAAAATACAACTATAAATAGAATATTTCCTAACCCTAAATAACATTTACCCATCAGCCGCCCCTCTCCCCTCCCTTCTCTGCATATCTCATCTCTCACTTTACTCTCCACATTGATTTTTCTCCCCTCCCTCTACCATCTATGAGATTTTTGTCTTGCTGTGGCTTCTTCCTGGAAAGCACGGGTTCTTGAGAAGGCAGAGATTAATCAACAATGACTTTGTTTGTTTTTGTTGGATCTGGTGGATGGAACCCCGATCCTCTCTCTCCTTTTCTTGTTGTTTCTTGTTCTTCCCCTCTCTGGTTTTTGGGTTTTCCCTTTGTTGGATCTGGTGATGAGTTTCCTTAACATTAATGACGCATCGTGGGGTGAAGGAAACTGAAACAAAATGGGATTTGTGGTAGACAACCAGATCTACAATGTGGATTGGATTTGATTGTGTTGATGGTTCTAATAGAGGCCAACATTTATTTTTCTTTTTCAGGCGGGTTCTTGTATTCCAGAGGAGGAAGAGGATGAACAGTGTTGGTAGAGGACCATTGGGTTTGAACCGGTTTGGAATGGAAAAAAACCGAACCGAAATTAATCGGTTTGAACCGGTTTTCGGTTCGGTTCAGTTCAAAAAAAAAAAATTTGGTTTGGTTGTTTAATTTGGTTTAAAACCGGACCGAACCGGAAATGCTCAGCTCTAGTTGACAATGCTTCAACATCGTTTTTTTAAATTAAAAAAAAAATCTAGCTCACAACGAAGCGCATGCCATCATAACAATGCTAAGCATGTTTGGGAATGCGGCTGGCTATGCATTTTCAAAAAAAAAATTATATTTTTAAATCGTTTTGATATATTGATATCAAAAATAAATTTTTTTTAAAAAAAAACTATTATTTAGATGCATTTCCAAGTAAAAAAACAATTTAAAAACCAATCAATACCTTAATACAGATACACTCAAAAACTAAACAGGACAATCACAATCCATATCACAAAGAAAGTGCAAAATAATAAAATAAACGCCAGGTTGAACTCCTATTTTTCAAAAAGACCTTCACCAGCTAACCTCCACTTCAGTTCAGATGCCTCCCCTAAGCACTTGTCTATGAAGCTAGAACCCACGATTTCTTTGGACGCCACATGCCCACGTCTCTTCTGGAGTTCTTGTAATCTTGCTCTTTTATCCACCAATAATGCTTCTAATTTTTTAACATCTTGATCAAGCTCTGAGATCTCTCCATCTATTTTCTGCAGGTTCTCCTTTTCTGCTTTAGCTTGAAGACCATAGTAAGCAAACACAATTCTGTCCAGACGGTCTAAGGCGAACTGTATGTTGAAACCTGCAAAATGCACCATTTTCAAGATCTTCCACCACTTCGACAGTAGTTCTTGGGAAATATCAACAACTCTTGTGGTGCGCATGCTGTTTATTGTCCAGCATAACATAAATCTGAAATAGTCCACTACCGGTGAATTTTGCAAAGTGGGTTTTGCAAGGATAACATCACCTAGTGCCTCCCTTATGTATGCAAAGTCTGACTTCAAAAAATGATCTTCGACCTTGAAAATCGGCCTATCTTCTTTAAATATATCTTTGCCTCCATATAATAAGTTCATAAGAGTAAGAGCCTCATTTGGAAACAGAGAAGCTTGTGATCCCATGCTCTTGGTGGTATCATTCTGAGCCCAGTGTCTTGCAGCCATAGAAATGCTTCGATACAAGTCTGTGTCCTCAATTCTGAAACGACTAATAATTTCATTGCAATCTTCATTCTTTGTTCCACTGCCCCTTCCAGTTTCCTGAGGAGGAAGATAATATTTGCCAATCACCTTCCCAGCCATCTTAGTGATCAAGGACTTCAACTCCACTTCTCCATTATATCCCAATAATGAACGTTTTACCTGACAGCAAAACAAGTAGAGTAAAGGAGAAACACGAAGCCTAGTTCTTGTTTTAATTATGAGTGTGAAGGCACGGATCATGTTTCAATCCCCTCACTCCATCACTCGGACGGAATGACATTTTTTTTTTTTCATATAATCACTTCAAGAATTAGATAATTGTCTACAAAAATTGAAGTAAAATGTCAGATATAGAAAATATGGTAGAAAACGTACCTCGGATATTACGCATTTAATCTCAGCAATGTAGGGGCAGCCCTCAGAGCAACAATAAACTGGCAGCCTTGGATCTCTTTTGTTTTCGCACTCATCGCAGTAAAACACATCCACGTCATTTTTGTCTTCGCCGTCCACCGGAGAATAGATAAGCCTGAGTGGATGTGTATGTAATTCACTTTTGAACGGAATGATACACGGTAAGGGACCACATTCAACATGAAGATTGTAATTGCATCGGGCACAACGAAACAGAGGTGATGATGATACGCAATCCTTGCCGCAGGCCTTGCACTTTATACCTTTGAATTCATTGTTGTCGTCAATATCATTGCCTATGATGTTCTCGATAAATGTAAGATTGTGAGGGTGAGCTTGATATGTTATAGTGGAAACCTCCACCGGACATTTAACGTGCACGTTGAATGGTAATGGTAAGCCACCCAGTTTTTTTCTCACTTTCTTCGGTAATTTGGACGGAGTGCGGTAGAATAAGCCATTGCATAAATTATAACAGGAAATGCATCTTGCTTTAGGAAAACATTCTGGAGTCAACTTTAACTCGAGGCCTGGATAATGCGGTTGGAATATCTTTTCAGGAAGAAGGAAGCATTGTTGGTGGAGGAAAAACCTGCATACCCCGGCCCAACGACAGACATAGGCCTTGTCACAACAGCTTTTCTGGCAAGCGACGCAGTGAATTGCTTCATCATCAGTTACATCAACAAGTGTTAGGGGATGCCCGTGCATAGGGTGGTGGTAGAGCTGATCTTGACCTTCAGATTTCATTTTTTCAGGCAATAAAGCGCAGTCGACATCGAGCCTGAAGTTGCAATTGTCGCAGAGGTAGTGGAAGCCACCACGATTCCTCAAACAAGCATTGCAAGTATAAGGATTTCTTTCGGTGCATAGAGCGAGAGAGCAACGGTGATAGAAGTGATCCAAACATTTTGGCAACTTCAATTCAGCACATGATTTGTGAAGATAGAATCTGCAGGGTTCACACTTGTAGAACAGGACCGAGCTAATTATAAATTCCCAACACAAGTAGCAGCATGGGGGGTCATCATTAACATCCTCCAGTTCAGTAGCAACTAGGACTAATGGATGAAGATGGGAAAAATGGATTAGAACATGATCTTCATCTTCTTTTATGACAGGTCTTAGTAAAGCACATTCAACATCTAGATAGATGAGGCACTCATTGCATTTGTAGCCATAGGTGTAGCCATCTATTTTCCTAAAACAGGCGTGGCACTGAAACTGTTCCGGCTCGCCTATCATGTGAGTCTGAAAGATTGAAAGCGTGTGGGGATGAAAAGGATTTGAGAACCATGATGGCAAATTTGCACATAAATCATGGAGGTTTAAATCGCATACGCTGCAACTAAAATAATACGGATCACGACAGTGTTCCTTGCAAGCTTTACATACAGCTAGATTAGCTTCGTCAACCTTCTCGATCAGCTTCAATTGATGCTCACCTCTGAAATGCTCTAGGTACTTGATTCCCTTCATCTCTCTCTATGTGAAATGTTTTGCCTGGCATAAAGAAGTTGTTGTTACTGAAGTTTCTTCTTGTTGAGAGATTAAAAAGAATCTGTCGCCCATTGATGACTAGAATCTCAATTAGCTCGGCCATTTTATTTTATTTTTGAAACAGAAAAGACTTTGGAACAAATTTTTTTTATTTACTGAGACGAATAGTGTTT
>Ga0307515_10025318_pt1 | contig 10275 bp, 6 predicted proteins | sample 17_EM_MG_FD_194513 | JGI IMG/M metagenome (GOLD analysis project Ga0307515, IMG submission 194513) | Populus trichocarpa ectomycorrhiza microbial communities from riparian zone in the Pacific Northwest, United States - 17_EM | ecosystem: Host-associated > Plants > Roots > Unclassified | place...
TATTTTAAACATGAAAACAAACACAGATTTAATTAAATTACATCAAATAAAGAAGAGATCTTTTAGTTATTATTTCCCCACCCATGGTTGTAAGCTCTGCAGTAATGGCGCCTTGCCTCCGCCTCCGCCTCCGTAATAATCAGTAAGTAATATGGTAGTTTTAGCCTTTTAGGTTGGTTTGTGAGATTGTGAAAAAGAATTGCAGGGTTTACAAGGGCAGTTCCACTTTCCCGCTTTTAGCAGAGTTTTGGCCGTTGTGCTTTGTGATGCTGGTTTGTTTGGTTCTTCGGTGACAGTCGACATGCGCACCATGAAACGCAGCGTTTTCTTTTTATTGCTGTATGGTTGTTTAGGTGCGCGCGCGCGCGCGCGGACGCGTGGGTTTCCTTCGTTTTATAAAGGGAAAATCTCGATTTATTCCCCAGCCTATATAATGAAGTTTTAGTCCATATTTATGCATATTAGATCGGAAAATGTTGGTTTTCATTAACTTTTCCATCCGCTATGTCATTGCGGCGTATGCAATATGACAAAAGGGTGTAATTGATAAGTGTAGGTATTTGGATGTAATTGGACAAATTTATAAGTTTGCGTTGCCATTGAGAATAGGTATATAGATTTGGGACTGGATTGAAAACCTTCCACTAAAGTATACTAATCAACGTGATTCAGGCGCGTGTGTTCGAATAGTTACTAGCAAAGCTGTTTTTTTTTTATGTTAATAAGAAGTGCGTTTTTTTATTAAGGTATTTTTAATTAAAAATATATTAAAATAATATTATTTATTTATTTTTAATATTAATATATTTAAAAAAAATTAAAATTTTTAAAAACCGAAATGAACCCCCTGGTGTAAATAGTAACATTTATTCTTATCATGCAGGGAAAAAGGAAGAGAAAATTTTGATAAGAAATTTGTTCGGCTGACCTTCCTTCATTGAAACATGCAATCTGAGAATCTCTATTTGATACGGATAGCTTCAAAGCTCGCAAAAATTATGAACAATATACTTGCAATAACCTCCTCCTATCAATAAATAGTAAAACAAGTTGGAAGCATGCTTAAAAGGCATTCATGTAAGGGTTTTGCTTATAGTATTGTTGCTCCTTGAAACAATCTCTGTTTTGGTTTTGTGAACAATGTTCACTGTATATAGGGAGTACTGTAGCACTCTCTAGTCATAGAAGTGCAGTGGTTGGGACTAGGAAGAAGTGATTCGCGGAGAAATTCGTTGGTGTTGTTGCGTTCTTCTCGCTTTCTCTAGTTGCTTCTTGATTCTTTTTCTCTTAAAGATCTGCTTTCTCTAAGGGCATTATCTAAAAGGGTTCCTGCCTTTTTTCATATTTGTTTCGCAACCTAAATTTGAAGGCAGCCATTGAAGGATGAATTGGGACACAGAAACCCAACAAATCTATGGAATTGGATTGAGAAAATGGACCAAGAAGACTCTAAACAGCAACAAAGAAAATCAATTTTTCTTTTTAAGTGACTCAAATCCATGCCCCATATGCCTTGCTCCTTTCTTTCAAAAATCATATCTTGACACTTGTTTTCATACATTATCCTCTCGTCTTCTTTTTTTATCAGACATTTCTTGTTGGGTATCCACTTTTTTTATCGTCATTTAATTTACACTAGTGTTTTCTTCAATTAGTTAGTGATTGAGTAGTTGAAGTTGAAAACTTCATGATTGTGTTGTGTGTGATGCATGATACTGAAACTGGGTTGACAATGTTGTTTGAGAAATTTGACTGTAATTTGGTTTGTGCTTGGCTTGAGGTTGCAAGATGCAAGCTTTATGGCAATCAATGTATCTCTATATGAGTGTATGTGGATGGTAATTAAGAGGTTGTGTTCTATGATGTTTAGTCATTTGCTGCTGTCAATTCTTGTACTGTATATAAATCTTGTTACAAATGCATTTTACAGTGGACCAGAGTAGTTTCTAGCAAGGAATCTCAGTGGCCTTCTCCTTTTAAATGCCCTTTTTTTACAAATGCATTTTATAATGGACTAAACTATATAAACAATCCTTGCCTTAAATTGATTTTCCTTTTCAAGTTATTGGCAAGGTTTCTGATAATTTACAGTCCCAGTTCATCTTGTAGGGTGATTTTTCATTTGATGCGTTATTTGGAAACTTGGTAAGTGATCTGCTCCCGTCGAGGATTTAACACCCAGAAGGAAATTTAACTACAGGACATTTTCTTATTGGGAGATCAAGGTATCTTCATTACATAGACATTTGGGTTTTTAAAATTGTACATTTATTATATTAGCCTACAACAGTGCATTTATTAACATGCCTGGTTCGAGAACTGAGGCTTCAATTACGAAGTTATGCAGAAAACAATGTTCTGGGAAGCAATGGAAGCCTCTGTCTCTTAATATTGTGGAGTGTTGCTCAATGCTCAAGTCAGGGAAAATACCTCCCTCGAGCACGCTCATCGTGGTTACATTTGATACATAGTTTTAAGAAATTCTTTGCTCTGTTTGCTTGTTCAACATAAGCACATGTCAGAAATTACTTCTGGTTTGAACGAAGGAACGAATATACCATCAAGGAAAACTTGCTGTGAGATTTTACAATCCATTTCAACATACATGTAATTATGAAAAAAACCAGACATTATCCTATTCTCCACAATGTAATTATGGGAACTTCTATCAATGCATTAGAACTTCTCATGTCTCGTTAAGTAAATCCTAGAACATACATGTGATTATGAAAAAACAAATAATATTTTCTATTCTCCATCCACCATGGTGTCATAACCTAATTTTTGACTATTTTATTTTATTATTATTATTACTATTATTTTATTTACTGAAAAATAAAAAAAAATAAAAAAAATGATGATGAAAAACAAATAAAAAATAGAGAATAAATTAAAATTTGGGTTAAGGGCAACATGATTGGAAGTTTTGAGACTTAATTGAGCTTGGAACTAATTTAATTAATCAAATCAAGGGCTTAATTGGAGAATTGATAAGTTTTGAGAGTTAATTGAGCTTAGAATTAATTTAATTAATCAAGTCAAGGGCTTAATTAGAGAATTGATAAGTTTTGAGAGTTAATTGAACTTGGAATTAATTTAATTATTGAAATCAGGGATGTAATTGAAGAAATACCAAAGTTTGGGGCTAAATGGGGGCAAAATTGCAACAGATTAAAGTTCAAGGATTAGCTTGTAAAAATCTCCGAAATACAGGGGTCCAATTACAATTTACCCAGGGGCTTGATTACGTGATTGCAGAAATTCAGTGACTAGATTGAAAATGGCCATTCCCATCACACAAACGGCGCCGTTTTTAGAAATCATTCATCGCCTTCTTCGTCTCCTTCCACAGGAACGGTTTCTGCAGTAATGGCTTTGAAGCCGTTTCAATTGTAGAGATGTTTGGCATTCTCTGGCTATAAAGACAGAGAAGATGAGAGAGCGCGAGGGAGGAGGGACACGAAAAAACCAGGGGGACGGAGAGAAAAAAAAACATAGAGAACAAAAGGAAGAAAAAAGAAAAAAAGGAGAGAAGGGACGAGGGAGTGAAGAACGAATAACACAGGGGAAGAGTGGACCGAACAAGAGAAAAGAAAAACGAGGGAGACGATCAAGAACAGAGCCGCCAGGCCTCCCCCCAAGATCTCCCCTCTATCCACCTAAGACTGGTGCGAGGGGAGGTCTGGACTTTCTCATTCTCCCCGTTCCTTTCTCACGAGCTGGCGTTTTTTTGTTAACTCGATTTTGCTGTTGAATAAACTGATCCAATTGTTGGTGCTTGCTTCTGGAAGGTGCAGGAGTTTATGATCAAAGACGAAAAACCAGGGGAAGAGCAGTCCCAAAGAGTGATCAAGTCCTCGTTGCTCCCAGGCTCCTCTGGGTCTCCGGATGGGCCTGAACAACATGTTGCAGTAATGAACGCAACGTTCTCTACACCATGCTCTTTGATGCCTATAGATTCCTGTCAGGTTGGTGCTCACAATCCGATCTTCTTGTAGCAGGCTTCCTGCGTCACCGGAGGTGTATATGTTATGTCCCAACAGGTTTCCCTTGTCAACCATCGTCCTTTCATCTCCTTCGCACTAGAAGTAGCAGTGGAAAATCTGCTCCATCAGCTTAGCGTCTCAGCAACAGCAGGGCAACAGACCAGAAGAGGGGGACACGAAAAAGCCAGGGAGGACTGGAGGAAGAAAAACAGAGAGTGGGGAGAAACATCAGGGAAGAAAAAGGGAGAAAATGGACAGAGGAGGAAAGGAGGAAAGGGGGAGGTCAGAGACGAACAACAACAAAAAAACACAGGAGAAGAACCCCTATCTCCTCCCTCTGTTCAGACCTCCATCACCATCGACCATTGTCTTCGTCTTCCAATAATAACACAAGCAACAGCACAGGAAAGAAGGACTCGAGAAGACACAGAAAAACAGAAATGGAGGAGGAAGCAGCAGCAGTCGGGCAAGCCTCGATCCGTCACCATCGACATCGTCTTCGCCTTCACCCCGCAGCTGCACCAGCCCCAACAGCTCTTTCCCCCACCGTGCTCTTGAGGCCAGCGTCCACCGGCTCTTCAGTCGTGAGAAGTTTCTTCTCCGCCGTGAACAGCAAGCTGAATCGCCAGTCGTGGGCACCATCTCCCTCAGCCTTGCCAGGTAAGTACTTCAGCTTTCCTTCTTTTGGTAAATTAATTACCATGTTACTGTTGCGTGCATGCGCCGTGAGTGATTCAGGCGGGCATGCAACAGTGGCCAGCCGGGTCACTGGTTTGGACCAGTGACCCAACCTTTTCTTTTCTTTTTTTGTTTTTGTTAGACCGTGCTACATAAATAAAAAATAAAAAATAATAATTTTTATTTCTTTTAATCCAGAATTTTATAGATTTATTTACTGGCGCCAGAGTCAGGAATACCGTACTTTTTTGGGTTGCTCTATATTTACCAACGTCAGAGTTGGAAATATTCATAGATGAATATTCACTGACGCTAGAGTCAGGAATAATAATACTGATTTAAATTATTTTATTTTAATACTATGTAATATTTACCAACGTCAGAGTTGGAAGTATCCGTTGTTTAATATTCACTGGCGCTAGAGTCAGGAATATTATAAACAAATTATCATAGCATAAACTAATAAACATTTAGCAATTTAAGACAAAACCAGCAATGCAGTCTGCCTCAGACAGAACGTTTAAGGGGTGATAATATCTTCTCTTTTATGTAACCAGTCCCGAGCCATAGAATCTTTGTTGACCAGTTAGGGTTCCTAGTGACCATAATATTAGGTGGCGACTCCTTGAACAAGACATTTTTCCTAAAAGAACAAGATGCCAGAAATTTGTTCTTTTCTTGTAAAAATTTTAGGGCCGCCGCGATGTTGGGTGCGACAGAATGACGACTCCACTGAGGACACTTAGGATTAAGCTTTGTCTTTTGTCTTATTACTGCTATTTTGTTTGTTGTGTTTATTTGTTTATTCTTCTTGCATTTACTGCTTTAGCATGCATCCTTGTTTATGTTGCCATGCATCACTTTGAGAGCACACACTTTACATCCTAGGATAAGTGGGGGAATAACGGTACCTTAATGGTTTTAGCCTGGGTAAGACTCGTGAAACCATCCAACTCTCGCTTGATTGCTTACTTGGAAGTGGTTGATATGTCAAACTGATATTACTCAGGGCCTCTATCTTCACACTACTTGTAAGCCTCATATCGACCTTTCGAGGACGATCATTGAGCATGCGAGAAACCCTTTGAAACTAGATAATGACCAATCCCTTGATGCACTTAACAATTAGGATCTTTCTACTAGGTTGTCACCTCGTGAAGGGCAAGTTTGCATTTTATACGCATTTTTTTAATCAATATTTTTGCATAAATTGCATGATTTACATTTAGCAGGTTCAAATATAGGTTCCCCATTGAAACCCATCTATAACACTCGTTCGAGAAAAAGATAAATGAAAAACGAAGAAAGAGCCCAGTTGAAAACTGATTTACATAGTCCGGGAAAAACTTGTTTTTTTTTGTCACTCATCTTTTTTTTTTAATTTGATCACTTCACATTGTTTTTTTTGTTTCCTTGACATGAGGTTCATGCAATATCAAGGGAAAATTTTCTATATTTGGTTAATACTCTATTTCGCAAAATAAAATAAAATTTTGTTAATGTAAAATAATTAAATGTTAAGAGACCAAAATTGAAGCTAAAAAAATATGGTGGGTTGAAGTAAACGGGAAGGGACAAGTTGGTTGGATTTTGCAACCCTTAGAAAGAGTTTGGCTGCGTGATAGCTTCCACGTTTTAATGCCACCACAGATATCAGCTGTTTGGTAAATGATAAACCATTATTTACTGTTAATGGGACCTACCAAAATTTACATATGCGTCTGCGTTCCGTTGAAAGCAGCTCCAAGCTGCTTTACCTGCGTCTGCATGGTAACCAGTGAAGTTTTCTTCAAATTGTGTCTCAGCGAACAGTGTACCTTGTCATACAAAGACTGTTCTCATTTGATAATTTTTCCATCCTTGGAATATATATAAAAAGTGAATTGCACTGTTCACTCAAAACAAATGAACAGTGCAATTCACTTGCACTTTTTTTTTTTCAATGTGTTTATTTTTTGTATTTAAAAAAAAAACTAGTTTATAGTGAATTAAATTTACTCGTATTGTGAACAATATTTTTTTCTCGAAAAACTAATGTAGAGTAAATTAAATTCATTCGCACTGTAATATCAAATTAATTTTATTCTTTATAATATTTTATCTAAATTTATTACACGCTCAAAAAATTATGGAAACTATAGTTCTTGTCGGATGAATTTTGTACATAATGGAATTGTAGATGGTTTAATGGAATAATAAAAAATATTTTATATAAAGTATTATTTATTTCATGATATAATAGCAATAGTTAAATCTACAATATTTAAATTAAAAACCATCAATATTAAAATATATTTTTTAAAATTATTTTATAACCTCAATTTCAAAAGCATTCTGAACCAAACACATTAAACTATTTTTTGTTCAACCTCAATTTCAACCACAGTTTTAACCAAACACCTATTTTTTCAAACCAACCTCAACTAAAAATACTTTTTATAAAACAACTTTTTTCAAACCACAACAGCTACCGCAATACTACTCTTACACCAGAGTATGAAAGGGGTCGTCTCATTCTAAAGGCACATGAGGCTTCCTACCATGGCTGCAAATCACCATCATTGGTGGTGTTAGAAGCAATGCGACAAGGGCTTTCTGGTGAGATAGTGCATGACGACGGAGGAGCTGTAATGAGACTTTAAAGTATGGGTGATTATTTTCAGTTCGATTCGGTTTTTATCAAAAAAAAGTAACCAAAACCGGTTTTTAAAAAAAAAAACAAAACCAAACCAAAACCAGTTCAAACCGACCGGTTTCGGTTTGGTTCGATTATTTTAGGGAAAAACCGGTCCAAACCGGTTTGGCTCGATTTTTTCCGGTTTGACTCGGTTTTTTTCGGTTCGGTTCGGATTTTTTGGTTTCAGGCTTATGAAACTGAACTGGTCGGTTTTTTTAAAATTCTAATCGGTTTAATCGGATTTTTTCATGGTTCGGTTTTTTTGGTTATTTTTTTTCCGGTTTAATCGGTTTTTTGATTTTTTTGCTCGCACCTACTTCGAAGGCCTTTTCTTTTTTCTCCTCCTTATTTTTTCTCTCCTCTCCTTGAACTATCTATCCAAAATTAAAAGGTGTCCTGTCATTTTATTTTTATATCAAATTTAATCCATTTTTTTATTGCTATTTTTTGTTTTGGATCCTTTTGAATTTGATTTTTTTTATTTCATTATTCAATATTTATTACATAGTTTTATATATAATAAAACACATTATTAGACAAGATGTCATCCAAAAAGCCAATAAGCTCTATATTTGGAGAGTTTTGGCTTTTCACTTTTGAGAGTAAGATTCACAAAGATCCCACATAAAGTTGTCAAAATCACAAGTTGACTCATAAAATTATATGATTTTACAAGTCAACATATAGTTATTGTGGAAAATCACGTTAAAATAATAAAATTCAACTAAAATAATGTAAAATTAGTAAAAACATGATTTTATGGTCGATTTTACGTAAAATATAAATACTACCCCAATTAACTCTCTTTCTCCCTCAATTAAACCAAACAAAACCCTAGTCAATGTAATTATACATTAGGATATCGTCTCGCAGTCTCACTCGTGCTGCCAAGGTGCTGGAAGCCTACAACAACTCAGTGGCCAAACCCTAGTTTTCTCCGAGGGTACATATTGTTATAATCAATCTCTGATCTTTCATCTTCTTATAATTCTTTTTGGTCCTATAAAGAAATGATTGCGAAGGATTTATTTTCTTCTATATTCTTTTTCTTCATCAACAAAAAGCCTTACTAGATATTATCTTGGTTTGATCTCATTTTTTTATATATTCAATTTTGCTCAATCAAAATTTTTTTTGCTCGAACCGATTAAATTTAGGGATTTTTTTCTTTTAATCGGCGATGTTGCTTACTATATTATTAAATTAGTTTTTTTTTTTGTTATAGTTAGATACTTAGATGTGGTGGCTCCCGTTCTTGTTAACTTTAAGAAACCAGTAGTCTTAGTCAAAGTGAATGCCGATAAATATACTCGTCTTGCTATGAAACATGAAGTCAAGTATATATCATCTACTATCTCTTTTCTATTTTATTAATTTTATTTATTTTCTATTTTTATGATATTGTGTGCATTTAGATAATGAATTTGTGTTGTTGATTTCCGTATGGAATCATGATTGGTTAGATAAGAATAGAATATTTTCCTTAAATTTTTCCTTTTAAACTTTTTTTTATATTATTTGGTTAGATAGAAATTGAATCTTTGTTTCTAGTCATTCTTGGTTCATTTCAGAACATTTCATTATTGCTTAGGAGATGGAACCTTGAAAACCAAACAATTAATCATATTTTTATGTTCAAAAAATAGATTGGCAAATCCTCTTTTATTCTTAACCCAACAATTTGAGTTTATAAGTTTGATGTTATTTATTGATTGTCAAGTTCTTTGTCATTAATTCCAAATTACTTATAATTTTATGATGTATTTTTACCATCTAAGCTTAGATTACATTTTTCATGTTGTGTAAAAAAACATTCAAATTTTGATCATGTATGACCATGTAACCATGCATGACACTAGTATTTGATCATGTAAAGATATGAACTCGTATGAAGTAAAACTTGGATATTGCAGTTATTTATAAATCACCACACTAGCATTGATCATGTAAAAACACATACTCTTATGGAATTAAAATATCCTTAAATTCTCAAATATATGAGGTTGCATGGTCACACTGAAACAACAAATTCGCATAGTTTTCAAAAATAGAAAACAGAAAATGTTTCACAAATTCATTAATGTTTGCACCCATTCATCACAGCATGATACATCGTATAGGTTACAGTTGAAACTTCTGAAAAGCACTACTAACGCTCCTAATTAAGATCTTAGTCTTGCAAAGTAAATCGCAGCTTCGAGGTTCCGCCTCCCTTATAATCTAAACCTTTTGTCTTCTAATTGCCATTATTGACTGCTGATATTTCACTGATTTAGTAACTGGTCTGGAAGGGTTTGATCGACTTGAGATCGCCGACAAGTCCAGCAACAGAGCCAGCAGCGGCAGCTATACTGATAATGAGGCAAGCAACACTTAGGATCTGCAGGCAGAGCCATCTTGTGCTCCACTTTCGTATCTTCTTTTGTACAATATACATCTCCACAGGGAAGTAAACCGTCAACGGCCAAAATCCCAAAGCCCCAAGTAAACGAACTATGTCATTAAAGAAGGGAAGGAGCATTGAAATCACAGTGGTGAGGACCACAAAGAGGGTCCTCCAAATCATTCTAAAGAGATTGAGATTGTAGGGGCGGAAACCGGGAATCGGGATTTTGATGTCTTTCGTAATGAATTCACTATCTGGAAATCTTTGAGCTGCTTCTTTTTCGATGAAAGCATAGAGAGGTTGGCAGGAGAACTGGTATATGCCAACAAGGTGAATCACCATGGCAGCATTGGCAATATCAAGAAGCCAGTATGGGTTATAAAAGCCAAATCCAGTAAGGAGGTTTTCAGGGGACAAGTCCCCAAAAGCAGCATATCCAAAGCAACCACAGAACATGTAGAAAAGGGTTGTGACTGCAACACTTATTAGAGTTGCTTTCTTCATCGTCTTGGCTTCTGTAGGTGGGGCTTTGACTGTGTCCTGTCATG
>Ga0307515_10025319_pt1 | contig 10275 bp, 7 predicted proteins | sample 17_EM_MG_FD_194513 | JGI IMG/M metagenome (GOLD analysis project Ga0307515, IMG submission 194513) | Populus trichocarpa ectomycorrhiza microbial communities from riparian zone in the Pacific Northwest, United States - 17_EM | ecosystem: Host-associated > Plants > Roots > Unclassified | place...
CAAATCATGTACGGAATTGGGTTTTATAAATGTAGCTGAGGGTGCATAGACAACGGAGGAGACATGGAAGAAGTAAAATATTCTTATAAAGAGGTTTTTTTATTTTGAAGGGTTTTTTTTTTAACCTATCTTTAATTTATTTTTATATTTTAAAATTATTTTTAAAAAAAATTAATTTTTTTTCTTTCCTTGAAATTAATATTTTTTTGATATTTTAAAATCATTTTGATACATTAATATCAAAATTATTTTTAAAAAATAAAAAATATTGAAAAGTTACAAAATATATTACTTTAAAGATAAAAAAGAAAAATTGCTAACAGAGAACTTAACTTTCTTCTTGAATTGACTCGAATAAAATTTTGCAAGATTCAAATTCAAATCCCCACTAAGTTTTAACATAAAGTTTGATTTGATTGCCAACTTGCCTTAAAAAAAATAAATGTAGAAACTAGTTAACAGTAGCATTAGTCTCTCTTTTCAGGCTCTACCGGCCCCTAAAGGAAGATTGCCAAATTCGTCCAATTATTTCTTATAACGTACCACATACAGAATTAATTCTCAGAGCTCTATCCTAAACTAGATATGGCAAGGGCAAGCCTACTTATCTGCCACGTTTCCCATGAATTATGATGGAGCTGATAATGTAGCTCTCTCTTTCCGGAGATGCTTTCCTGGTTTCCATGGATGGACGCAGGCGTCTAGACTCGAGCATTGCAGGAGCCGGCAGAGGCTAACCTACCCTACATGCACAAATCTGGTCCATGATGGTTAATAACCCGCGTTATGCCCACCTGCCATCTTCATTAGCCATGGCTTAAAGTGTCCTGTGTGCTCATCCATAGCATGCTTATCCAACCCTCCTTCCCTTTCTCATTACTCGAGTAAATATATATTTCTTTGCTCCTTGAAACCTAGTCCTGCTTTAAAAAACACCAGCTCCTGGAATATATCTTAAAAGCAAGGAAAAATATGTATTGTATCGTGCTTATAGTTATTTTTTAAAATATTTTTTATTTAGAAATATATTAAAATATTATTTTTTTTAATTTTTTAAAATTAATTTTGATATCAACGTATTAAAATAATCTAAAAACATTAAAAAATATTAATTTAAAATAAAAAAAAACATAAATAAAAATTTAAATTTTTTTAAAAGTACTTTTAAAACGTAAAAACAAATAATTTTTAAGTTAGAATTATTGCAATACTTCTAACGACATCAATAAATATAAAAAATACATAAAATTAGGGATGATAATTTCTTTCCATTAAATACTGACATTATTCAATTTGATTGACTGAAGTTTTTATACGGTTTGACCAAATCAAAATAAATTTATATATAATTATAATTTACCCTGTCAGATATTTTTACTATATTAATTTTTTTTGTTAATATATAATCATTTTAAATCTTATAGAACAAACCTAATTATTCCATCTTTAATTTTTAACTAAATATTTTACTTAATAAATACAAAAGTTCATTTATTTAATCTTTTCATTATGTATAATAAATACTATTACTATATTATATTAATTCAAAGACAAGATAACTTTTTAGCATTGAGTGTTGTTTGCTTTCCATTTATTAAACACATTTTGTAACGAATATCAAACACATTTAAAAACTTTCTCTGAACCCTATTTGCTTTCATAAGTTTTCGATATAACTTGTCGATTGAATCCTGTTTTCGTATAGTCATGATGAACACCCTTGTTTTTTTGGATAAAATAAAATAAAATAAAATGTAGAGGCCCAAGAAATGTCTGGGCAGGAAGTGATTTTACGCGACATCATTGGTGGTCGTGGGACAACCATGACCATGTCCGATCTCCATACACTTTTTTATTTCTTAAATTCTTTCGTTAATTTATAATTTTTTAAATGAAAAAATTTGCAAGGCTATGCTGACATGGCAAAGCCCACGTGAAGTATCCAGCGTGGCACATGGTGGAGCGACGGGAATCTGTGTGGCTTTTTGCTTACTTGCGACCACTAGTGTGGGAATATGTGGAAGAGAGAGAAATGATTGTGTGGAGGAGAAAGCAAAGATTAGGGTTCTCTGCATCAAGACTAATTGTTTGCTTTGGGGAGACTATCCAGCCATTCGAACCTCAATAAAAGAGGCGAGGAGAAGGTGACGGTTCCAGTGATGTTCTGTGAGCCCCACGTAGCAGCCCTTATCAAAATGTGTCCGTAAAAACTAGAGTAGTAGGACTCTGTGGGGGAGGAGGTATCCGAAGCAATCAAATTAATGGACGGTGTTCTGTCCGTATCATGCTATTAAAAGATTTTGATTTTGTTTTTATTTTGTAGGGATGATATCAGTAATGAATGATTATTTATAAATATATAAAGATTTATCTTAAAAGTTACGAATAATAAATTATTATAATGAGACTTAAGATTTTATTAATTATATATTATCTAATTCAAAAAATATTAGTGGATGAAGTTTTATATGTCTATGTTAGAGATGTAAAAATAAAATTTTTTTTGATCTAGATGTTGTAACGATGTATTTTCTATAAAAAAATATTCGTGGAAATATACTTGTGTAGGTATACACACGGAGAACCATATATTCCTCACGATACCATGGTAGAAAAGATGGCTGAGTTAACTTCTATTTATAGCAGCGTGCATGGAGTTGTAGATGATAATAGTAATCCTCATAAGAATATAGTTATTGATGCGATGAGAATGAATCAGAGTCATGTTGGTCAATTTTCAATTATAGATGAAGAACCTAATGTAGAGACAATCAGGTTTTTTGATTTTCTAAAAGATTCTGATAAACCATTATAAGATGGTTGCAAAAATCACAGTAAATTATTGGTATTTACACAGGTGTTCAACATCAAATCAGGTTATGGATTGAGTGAGACCGATTATGACAGAATTGTTGGATGGGTGAGAAACATTTTATCTGATGGGAACAGGTTGAAACAGAACTTTTATACTGCTAAGTCCATAATGAAATTCCTAGGTCTAGGATACCAGAAAATTGACATATGTCCAAACTTCTGCATGTCCAAATTGACTTGCAGATGAAGGTCTTTTGTCACACAGAAAACTTAGATACTTCTCAATCACACCTAGACTACAGAGGTTATTCATATCACCAAAGACTGCAGAGCACATGACATGACATGACATCAATCACATGATGCGATGGATGAAGTGATTGTGCACCATTTCAATGGTGAAGCCCGGAAACACTTTAATAGTGTGCATCCTCATTTTTTAGTAGAGACAAGGAACATGCATCTTGGGTTGTTTACATGCAAATTCAATCTATTCGGGTCATTTGCTTCTCCTTGTTCTTATTGGTCGGTGACACTCACGGCTTATAACTTGCTATCGGGAATGTGTATGAGGATGAAGTTCATGTTTTTATCTATAATCATACACAGTCCTAATAGTCTAGGTTGAAATATAGATGTTTTTTTTCGGCCGTTGATTGATGAGTTGAAGCAGTTATAAATGCAACTTTGATGGGGACTATTAATGATTTTCTAACTTATAGAATGGGCTCTAGTTGGAGAACACATGGAAAAGTAGCATGTCCATACTATATGAAAAATAACAAGGCATTCACGCTAACAAATGATGGTAAAATATCTTTTGTTACTGCCATAAATGATTTTTGCCAACGGATCATAGGTTAAAAAAAGAATAAAGGACTTCTTTGTTGGCAAAGTTGAAAGGGATGTTGCACCATTATTTTTTCAGGTGAGGAATTATATAATATGGTGTCAAAGCATGATGACATTGTGCTTGGTTTTCAATCTAGTAAGCAGAAGTTTCCTGATTTTGGTTTGACCCATAATTGGGTAAAACAAAGTATTTTATGAGAGCTTTCTTATTGAAAGACCAATCTCCTCTGCTATAACTTTGATGTTATGCACATAGAAAGGAACATGTTTGAGAATATTTTCAACACGGTTATGGATGTGAAGGGGAAGACAAAGGACAATATCAAGGCTAGAATGGATAGAGCTTTGTTTTGTCACCGTAAAAATATGGAGTTGGTTTATGTTGGGTCACATGTCGCAAAGCCCGAAGCCAACTTTGCCTCAGACAAGAATGCATAGTTACTTGTCTACCAATGGCTTAAAAGTCAATGTTTCCTGATAGACATGCCTCGAACATATCAAGTTTGGTGAATTTGAAGGATTACAGATTGTATGGAATGAAAAGCCATGGTTGCCACATGTTTATGCAAACACTCATTCCATTAGATTACCAGGATTTATTGCTAAAAAGGATATGGGATACATTTATGAAGATCACTGACTTGTTTAGAAATATATGCTCCAACAAGTTGTAGACACAACATATAGAGAAGCTTGAAACAAATATCGTCCAAACAATATGAAAACTTGAGATGATATTCCTTCTATCATTTTTCGACTCGATGGAGCATTTACCTATACATTTACCGTTTGAGGCATAAGTTGAAGGCCTAGTCCGATATAAATAGATGTATCCATTCAAGAGGTTAGGGTTTATATATACATCGTAATTAAAAAAATTTATTGTCTTTCTTTATATTTTTCAGAAGATTCATTTAATTCCATGCATGTACTTGTTTAACCTTAAGAGAAAAGTAAAAAACAAGGTATATGTTGAGGCTTCGATATACAAACCCTAAATTATTAAAGAGATCCCAACATTTATCTTGTACTATTTCAAGCCTCAGTTGAGAACAAGAATCAACCGCGTTCTAAGGGATGATGATGGTAAGAATGTGTCTTTGAGTGAAAAATTGTCAATATTCTCCCATTTTGGACAATTCGTACCAAAAAGTACTGTGAGGGGAAGATATTTGTCAGAATAGAATTCAAATAAGTACATAATTATATGCTATTTAACAGTGATGACCTGAGTCCTTTTATTTAGTAAGTATATTATTTAACATGGTGTTATTTTTTAACAATTTATCTATTATAATATCATAAATTGATATATTATTGAATCCCTCACAGACAACATCATCAATATTAACTGTCACAAAACTCACAACTAACTAAACCCTAAATCTTTTGATTACAAGATAAACAATTTTCCATGTGCTTCAAAACATATGTAAGTACTATTTAATTATTTTTATCTCTCAGGATACTTAATTTCATTACATATTTCTTATTAACTGTTTATAGTTGTATTTCATGTACCAGGTTTATCAATCGGAAGGGAATGCCAGTGTTACTTTGTATTTACTAAATCTTGGTCCTGAAAGAAAGGTGAAGTGCTACAACGAGTATTTTATCAATGGACATGCGTTTCATACTAAAGAATATGGGTATGGCAGAAAGACTTATAACAATTAGATTTATGTTAATGGGTTCGACTTTTAATGAGTTTGAAGTTGACTACTATGGCAGAATTGCAATATCATAGCGAGCAAAATAAAGTATATTTATTCGAATCCTATTGGTATGAAACCAATAACATAGGAATCAGATTAGATCCCCATCATGGTTTGGTTGAAATTAATTTAAAGGCTATATTCCACAACGTCTACGATGTTTTTGTTTTCGCCAAGTAATGCTAACAAGTTTATTGCACATCCAATCCTTCCTTTAGAAATGATTGTTCAAGAGTTGATTGGTTATCCATAGTGAAAACTAAACCTAGGGGTTATGTCGAGATTGTTCAGGATGGCAACGATGAATTAACTGTGGGAGATGATGTTTTTCAATTTGGCGAGTTAGTGATCTATATCGAGTTGCTTCGTCTAATGACTTAGAAGAAAATTCAATTTTTCACATTGCCAAGAATATTTTTATTGATGTTGACACTGAGGAGTTGAATGATGTTTTGAGCTCTAGCGAATATACACAAGTCAATGAAGATGATATCGATAAATCAACATCCAAGATTGCGATAGAGATGAGGACGAGTCAATTGATGATGAAGAAGAGAATTCTAATTAATTTTCACGACAAGAATGTGTAATGCCATAAACTATAATGTAATATTTTATGGATAAAATTCACTTTAATGTAATGATAATGATGTTAATTTATTATTGAATGATAAGGAAATATTTATTTTATTATTGTGATGTGAACTAGTGTTATTGTGTTGTGTGTTATTTTGTGAATTTAAGTATTTTCAGGATAGATAAATAGAGAATACAAATATAATTTGCCATCAAACACATTACATATAAGTATATCGATAAAATGCGTTTGTCGGTATATTCCAGAGACCATGAGAACTGTTCCCCTTCACCTTGGCACTGTTCACGATGTTAATTACAATAGGTATACCGATGAAATATGTCTGTCGGTATGTTCCAGAGACCATGAGATTTGTTCCTCTTCACCCTAACATTATTCACGGTGTTAATTACATACATGTATAGTAACAATATGTTTCTGTCAGTAAATTCCTGAGACCAGGGGAACTGTTCATTTCTCAATGCAATGAAAATTAATGATCTTTTAATTGTTTTTTTTTACCAACAGAATCATCGAAAAAATGGAATGTTGTCGATAATATTTAGAGAGGTTTTTTGAAAATTTTCATGCAAGTTAAAAATTTTCATTTGATTTTACAGACGGAATCACCGATGAAAATATTAAAAATATTAATATTTAATTTTTCATCTGTGATTCCATTGCTAAAAAGGGCAGACCATTAAATTTTAATTTGACTTTATAAACAGAATCACCAACGAAAATATTAAAAATATTAGTATTTAGTATTTCATCAATAATCCCTTTGGTAAAAACTAAAATAAAAGACCTCAACCATGACTGATTAGAGCTTTATCTTCTTTTCTCATCTTCTCTTACACCCATTTCTGTCTCTCTCTTTTCTTCTCACTCTACTTCAAACCCAAGATCAAGCATTCTCTTCTCCTCTCATTTTAAGGTATGCTGTCATTCTTCATTTTTCTTCTTATTTTTCTTATTTTTTGGGTTTATTAACAATGTTTTTTTTTTTAGTTAAGAAACGAAATCAAGCACGCCATTAAGATAAGTATTTTTCATTCCTTTTTCTTCCTTTTTTATGGTTTGTTTTGCATTATTTTTGTTTTTTTGTCATTTTTTTTCTATTTTATGTTCTTAATAATGTTATGAATTAATAAATGTATTCAATTTTAGTTGTTATTGAAATAATTTTTGCATTATTTTGTTGAATTTTAATTATTTTTTTTTCAAATTTGTTGTTCAATTTCTATTAAATGTGTGAGTTTAATTTTAATTATTATTTTGTATTTATTCCATTAATAATAATATTTTTTTTGTAAATTTAGGATTAAAAACATTATCACTTAAAAATAATTGTGTTGAATTTTAGTTATTATTGTAATAATATTTGCATTATTTTGTTTAATTTGATTTAATTTTTTTTCATTTTTGTTGTTCAATTTCAATGAAATATGCGGGATTAATTTTAATTATTATTTTGAATTTTTGTAAATTTCTAATAATTTTTTGTAAATTTATGATTAAAAATATTATCACATAGAAAATAAAAAGTTTCTACGAAATTGAATTTATGCTAAATTGTTAAAAGAAATTGAATAGAACCAACTTGTCTTTGACATATATGTTGTGTATTTGTAGGTTTAAAATTTTTGGATGGTCTCTTGTATAGGGGAGGTGTTGCCAATTGTTTTTTAAAAAACAAGTATTGTTTAATTTTTATATGTTAATTTGTGTAGATGTCTAGGAGAAAAACTATTGAACGTCGCAAGGATAGGATCCCTGTTAGTTCTTCTAGCAGTGATGCTGATGACCATTAAAAGCAAAAAAGGAATGAACATGCCTAAAGGGGTTTTTTTTTATATACTTTATATTTTTTTTGCACAGTTAAATAACTAATTTCCAATTGAAATAAAAAAACTAAGTTGCCATCAAAGGTGTTTTGTTCTTTTCATTATGTTTTTTTTTTTAATAATATTGAAGTTAACTTAGGAGTTTCTTAGTAATTTAAGAAATATAAAATTAATTAAAAAAAAAATTATTAGACATGCACGCGTCCATTATACGACGCCGTGTATGGACAACAAGTCTTGGATTTTGCACCGATATCCTTTTTTTTCCTCTTTATTCTCCTTCTCCACCTCAAATTTCACGCCCAACTCCTCAAAATTTCATGGCAACTCTTCAATTATTTTTTCTTTTAGAATTGATCTTTATTCTTTTAATTCTTATTTGTTTTATATGAAATGATTTATCAAATTGATTTTTTTCAATTTCATTCTCTTTTTATTTTTTTTCTTGTGTCAGATCTGGTCTCCGTTTTTTTTATTGCTACTTATGTTATTTGAGATAGATTTTAAAATTGAATTTGTTTTGTGATTTCATCCTCCTATGGTTTACTTTCTTGTCAGATTTGATCCTTATTTTTTTTTTATTTTATCTTGCAATATTAAATTGGTTGGAAATTGAACTTTTTAGTTGAGCCCATATTTGAGATTTAATGGATTGCGAGTTTAGGAGATTAACTTAGGTTTAGAAGATTCACCCGAGTTTTTTTTTCTTTAAGTTCATAATTTTTTGATTTAATCATTTAACATTGTTTTTTATTTAGATTGGGCTTCGCTATTTTTTTTATTTTCTTTCTATTGATTTTTTTACTAATTTTAAAATTGATCTTAATCATCCCGCCCTTCAACATTAGGTTGTTTGATTATTAAGCTTCATAGTTTTAATCAATTTGCTTTCACAGGGATTACCTCAGTTTAGCAAAATGTTTATTATTGTCAATATTTTTGTCAATTTATTTATTTTCATTGTATTTTTTATTTGTATTATTAAATTGAATAAACTTATTAAAACTAGTCTAGTCAATAATTCAAGTCTTATATTTTGTTTTTACATTTTAGGAATGCAAGTATCGCATTGGTATCTTTTTTTTTTTATGTTGAAAAAAATTTAGGCTCACCCTAACATAACACGAGGCATCAATCTAGTCATATCTAAGTTATTTTACATGTATACAAGAGCGTATGCAAAAAAAAAAAAAAAATCAACAACAAGGAGGATGAATTTACCATTTAAACCTACATCTCAAAAATGTGTTTTGTTGAATAATTTAAATCATCATGTATTACACTTACCAACAAAACCAGGAAAGCTTAATTAAAATGATTCTGGACCTTTTTATGACTATTTAACGAGCTTTGAATATATATTATTTTTTTAGAGTTGAAGTTAGTTTGGATTGGTGGTTTTCTTACTCTTGCAAAATAAGTCAAGTACAAAATATTGGAGGAATATAAGGTATGGAAGAAAATGAATCAATATATAGGAGAGTGTTCTTCCTGGTTGATGTGTGTGTTGTTCAGTTATGTTCACATATATTTACATGGTAAGAAGTGTTTTTCAATCCCTAAATTTTTACAACTCTAAAATGTAGATAAAGAAACTAGGGTTATCAAGTCTTCATATAACCCTTAACACAAAATAATTGTACAAAAACTCTAATATTTCTCAAAATGTTTATTTAACAAATTATATTATGAAAAATAATCTACAAGGATAATAAATAAATAAAAATATCATAAGTAGTAAACACTAATTAAATTAAAATTTTTAATTTAAATAGAAAAAAAATTCAAAAAATAACACGAAAATTAAAGAAAATTAAAAACAATACTTCCAGATCTAATTTAGGCTTAAAAGCTAAAACAACTAGCAAACCAGTTGCTTTTATATAATTAGGCTGTTAAAACAATCCAGTTGCTTTTATATAATTAGGCTGTTAAAACAATCCAGTAAGATTTTAGCTCGATTTAATAATTGAATAAAAAAATATGCTCATTTTTATCCTTGGACTTATCCAAAACTATTTAATTAAAACCTATAAAATCTCAACAATTAAGAAATTAATTTCCAAAAAATAATTATAAAAAGAATAATGAGAAAAGTGCCCCATGTTAGTTCCCTCTGCTTACAAAAAAACTTGTCATCAAGTTAATTATTAGATATTGAACTTAACCATGCCAAAAAAAATTAATATTTCAACTACAACATTATAGTAAGTCCTTTTATGAAGTAGCATGTCCTTGATTTGTAAACTCTAAAATTTAATTTATGGTGTGTACAAGTTTCTTCACACATTCATTGACTTCAAATTTGACCTCCTTATCCGTTATGATTTTTAGTACATTAACCTTTGTATGTAAATGAAATCGAAGATGATCTTTCATAATATTTTTAAAAAATTTGTCATAAATCACCATATCTCCCATGTACTTGCTTGCAATATTCATTTACTTAAAATTCGATATCATTATCCGT
>Ga0307515_10025320_pt1 | contig 10274 bp, 8 predicted proteins | sample 17_EM_MG_FD_194513 | JGI IMG/M metagenome (GOLD analysis project Ga0307515, IMG submission 194513) | Populus trichocarpa ectomycorrhiza microbial communities from riparian zone in the Pacific Northwest, United States - 17_EM | ecosystem: Host-associated > Plants > Roots > Unclassified | place...
AGATGAATGACTAAAGAATCAAGCACGGGTGTCTGTAAACCTAAAAAACCCAAACTCATGCACTTGGGCTTTGAAGCCTAGGTTATAATTTCCTTTTAAAAGGTGGCGTCGTACACCTGTAATAATTTTCGATCATTGTAGATGGCCAAAAAATCAAGGTTAGATTTTTTGGATCATAAAAACCAAAAATTCTTAACAAAAAAAACATGAAAGAAACACATTATGGACATTTAAAACCTTATTTCTAACTACAAAACACAATTTAATCGGTACAAAAACTTAGAATTAAATCAAACTAGAAGTATTTTTCGAGCTCTAATCTTTTTTTCTTCAACATCATTGAAGGTATGAACCATCTCCATTAAGTTTCTCTCTTAAAGATGAATTCATAGACACCACAATCAAAGTTATTAGTGGCCAAAATTTGGCCACCTGGAGCTTTCTCTCTCCTTTATATTTTAAGTGACTTTCTCTCTTCTTTATCAATAGTTGGGGATTAAAATGTAAAATAAATATTTATTGAACCATCTCCATTAAGTTCCTCTTTTAAAGATGAATTCATAGACACCACAATCGAAGTTATTAGTGGCCATAATTTGACCACCTGGAGCTTTCTCTCTCCTTTATATTTTTAAGTGCCTTTCTCTCTTCTTTATCAATAGTTGGGGATTAAAATGTAAAATAAATATTTATAACAGAAAAGTAAAAAAAAAAAACTATAAGGACCAAAGTATAGAATGTCATGCTATTTGAACATTAAAAATGAAAAACAGGTTTTTTATGTTAACATCGATCCATGTTCTTTTAAGTTTTTTTATAACTTAACCCTATAATTGTATTTGGTAATATCAATTTTTAATGTAATGTATTAACAATCTTTGCCACATCGTATATGCAATAACATGTAATGTGAAACAAAACTCAACACATAAACCATAAAAACATAACTCAAAAGGACTAAAATAGAAAAAAAATTAATGACTGGAGTGAAAATAATAAAAATCTTCAATTGGATATGAACAGTGAGGTGCAACTTAATATGAGAACATTATCTTCAAACAATATTGTGGGACTATCTTCACTAGTTAACAATCCATATTTTTCTATTATATGCTAGATAATTGACCTCAGCCATATACATCCTCAACTTGGTTTATGGATTGTAATAATTTCTGAATGATTTGATGAAGTAGTCATTAATGTTTGTTTGATGTATCTCCAAAAAATTACAGTGTCTCTATAGGTAAATAGATAACCTGTTTGTAATCTTTTTTTGTGTGGATCAGAGAGATAACCCTCATCTGCATGCCCAATCAATTTTGAATTTGATTCACTATAAAATAACCCTATTTTAGTTTTTCTATGGAGATAGCGAAGTATATGTTTGATCCTATTCCAATGTCTTTTTGTGGGAGTGGAACTGTATCTTGCCAATAAATTGACTACAAAAGCTATATTTAGTCTTGTACAATTTACAAGATACATGAGTGCTCCAATAGCACTAAGATATGGTACTTTTAGAACAAGAATTTATTCATCCTCTTTTAACGGTCGAAAAGGATCTTTCTTCGCATCAAGTGAACGAACAACCATAAGTGTACTCAAAGAATGAGCATTGTCCATGTAAAAGTGCTTCAGGACCTTTTCTGTATATGTTGATTGATGGATAAATATTCCATTTGATATAAATGTTCAATTTGTAAACCAAGATAAAAAATTTATCTTTCTAAGATCTTTCATCTCAAATTCATCTTTCAAATAGGTTGCAGCTTTTATGAGCTCTTTAGGAGTACCAACAAGATTTAAATCATCAGCATATATAGTAACAATAGCAAATATAGATGTGGTTTTCTTAATATAAATGCACGGGCAAATCTCATTATTCTCAAACTCATTTTTTAGGAGGTACTCATTAAAACAATCATATCACATTTAACCAAATTACTTCAACTCATAAAAATATTTTTGTAGTTTAATAGAATAAACACCTTTTGGTTTATCATAAAAGGCTTCATGAATTTTGAATCCTTCAGGGATTTTCATGTGGAGATCCTTATCTAATGATCCTTATAAATATTTTGTAACTATATCCATTAAACACATATGTAGAGTTTCTAAGACTAGTAAACCAATCAAAAATCTAAAAGTGATTGCATCCATAATTGAAGAATAAGTTTCCTCATAATCAATGTCAAGTCTTTGTGAGAAATCTTATGCAACAAGTCATTTCTTGTATTGAAAAATTTCAATATTCTCATTTCATTTTCTAATGAAAATTCACTTATATCCAACAAATATAACACCTTTAAGTGTATGAACTACATGTTCAAATACTTCGTGTTTTGCAAATGAGTTTAACTCTGTTTGGACTGCTTATTTCTATAGTGGTCAATCATTTCTATGTCGATATTCTTCGATAGTTTGTGGTTCAATTTCATCATCACTGTTGGTGGTGCCAAAAGCAACCTTAAATACAAATACGTCATTTATGATAATTTTATTTTGATCCAAAATCTCTCTTGTATGAACATAGTTTATGAAGATCTTATTATTTCTAGGTACTTCGATCTCTTTAGAAGATATCTCTTCAAGACGTCTCTCTTTAAGAGGATCAATATTAGAAGATGATCTTGATACAATATTTATTGTTTGTTTTATGGATGAGGAATCTTCAGGAGTGCAATCATCCATTTATTGTAATTTTTGTTTTCTAGGATTTTTGTCCTTAACACCAACATGTCTTCCGCACTTCAAGTGTGGTATATATTTATTTTCTACTATATTGCCTTTTTTTTTCTTAAGAGATTTCAATTCCAGATGGAGCATTTACAGCTAGAATATGAGATTTAACCACCTTTTTACTATTAGTAAAAACTCTCGTAATTGATTTGCAATATTTTATAAATGAATTATCTTTTGAACTTCAAGTTCACATTAATCTGTCATTGGATCAAAATGAGATAACTTCAGGTTATTCTAAGTAATTTTCTGTTGTGCTTTAGGCACTAACTTTTCTTTCTCTAATAATGGGAAAATATTCTCATCAAAATGATAGTCTTCAAAACATGCCTTAACAGCATCATCAGTCAAAGGTTCAAAGAGTCTAATAATAGATGGAGAATCAAAATCAACATAAATTCTTATTCTACATTATGGATCCATTTTAGTCCTTTATGAGGGTGTTATAGGCACATATACCACACAACCAAAAGTTCATAGATGAAATATAATTATGGTATATCAAAAACAAGTTGTAAAGGAGAATATTTATGGTAATCACTTAGTCTAATTCTAACCAATGATATAGCATGTCCACAAACATATGTAGGGAATTTTGATTTCATAAGTAATGATCTAGCAATTAATTGAAGGCGTTTTATAAATGATTATGCTAAAGCATTTTGAGTATGTACATGAGAAACAAGATGTTCAACAACAATTCCAATAAAAGTGCAAAAATTATCAAATGCTTGAGAAGTAAACTCACCAGCATTTTCCACTTGAATTTTCTTGATTGGATAATCAGGAAATTGTTGTAGTCTGATAATCTGTGTTATTAATCTAGCAAACGCAACATTTTAGCTTGAAAATAAACAAATATGTGACCATTTACTTGATATGTCAATCAATACCATAAAATATCTAAAAGGTCCGCATGTTGGATGAATAAATCCACATACATTTCATCGAATTCTTTTAAGAAAAGATGGTGATTCTATAAAAACCTATTTTATGGATATGATTTGGTAATTAATTTATCTTAAGAACATGTAGTAGATGGATTTTCACTTGGTAAAAAAATCTTCAGGTTCTTTAAAGGATGCCCATGTAAATTTTCAATAATTTGTCTCATCATTATTGATCTCAGATGTTCAAGTTGATCATGTCAAAGCATAAATATTTTTAGGTCGGAGCACTTCTAGTATATTTGTTTCGATAGATTTCATAATTGTATAATAAATTCCAGAAGAGAAAGCAAGTTATTTTTCAAGTACAAGCTTCTTACCTGAAATATATGAAATAATCTATCACAACATTTGTTTCAATAGGTTTCATATATTATTTCAATATGATAACTATTAGCACATATATCTTTAAAATTGAGTAAATTCCTTTTGGACTCATATGAATATAATGCATCTTTGATGCCCAGTTTTGTGTTATTTAGTAACAAAATATTAGCTCTTTCGAAGCCTTTAATCATGTCTGTGTGGACCTAGTGTGTGTTTGGGTGGGACGTGTGGTGGCTTTTTTTCAAAAGTATAACTTGTTTAAAGCACGAATCACACCTCATAAAAGCAAAAAATACATGTTTTTTTTGAAGAAAAAAAATCATCACACCTCCCACCCAAACACACACCAAATATTGTAGTGACATTAGCTTTGGTTAATGTCAAATATTCAAAGTATTTCTTTTCCTTGAGAATTGTGTTCGTTGTTGCACTATTTGCCAGACATAAATCTTCATCATGAAAAGTCACGTCTCTATTCAAAATATAATTAAAGTTTATTATTTAACTTAAATAAAATTGAAATTGTTTATTGAAAATACAATAAGATAAATTTTCTAATACAAATGAAAAATATTAATCATCCCTAAGGATTTCACTACTAAGCATGTTATTTGTTTTATCTGGGTTTTTAAAGAGATCATAAACATCAAGATAAGTATTATGACCTTCAAAATCATCTTTATGAATAAAATTAGTTCATATACATTTTGTTTTAGAGAGACTTGATATAAATTTGTAAGATGTTTTGACGTGTGACAAATATGAGACCAATGATCATGCATACCACACTCATCACACTTATCTTCAGATGCATGCAAATTCTTTCCTCTCTTTTTGGGTTCATTATGTCTCCATTTTTGGTATTGTGGGTTGCCTTTTGAATGATTATCTCTTCTCTTTTTCCATTTATTTTTTCCACATCTATATCCTTGGTTCTTTTTTGTCTTTTGGATAAAAGTTTCATTCACTTTAAGGAATGGTTTAGAACCCGTGGGATGAGATTGATGGTTTTTCATCAAAAGCTCATTAGTTTTGTTAAGCCATAAGAAGACATAAAGTTAGTTCCGAGTACCTCTTAAAATTACATTTTCTATATTGTTGCTATATGACAATATTTGAGACATGAAAAGTAGATAATGTTTTCTTTAATATTTGATCTTTCATGATATTCTCACCACACAATTTCAGTTGTGAGATAATTTTAAAAAGAGCAGAATTATATTCATTAACCGATTTAAAATCTTGCAACTTCGAGTGCAATCAATCATGACGAGTTTGATGAAATATGGTAAAAAATTTTGTGGTCATAACTTTCCTTTAGATTTTGCCACAGAACAAGATGATATTTTATTGTGAGATAATCAACTTTTAATTCTTCATGGAAATGGTGGCGAATAAAAATCATTACTTTTGCTCGATACTACAAGGATGTGTTATTTTCTTTGATGGTGTCTCCAAGATTCATAGCTTCTATTTGAATTTCAACATCAAGGATCCATGACAAATAATTATTCTCAGAGATATCAAGAGCGTTAAATTCAAGTTTCGTCAGATTTGATGTTATCTGTAAAAAAAAAAAACTTATTAAATAAAATCATAAATATAAAAGAAAAAAAATAGTCTTTTAAGACTGCTATTTATTTAGTTCTTTAAAAATACTAGTTATTCAAGAACTATATTTAATTTATTTAATTCTTTAGGAAATTACAATACTAGTTCTTAAAAACCTTTAAATCTTGATAAATAAATAAATTTTTTTTTTATTAAAATAAGTCACGAAACCAAATATATTCCATAAAATATGAACATTAATGAAAATAAAAAAAATATTGAAATTGATACAAGCCACGTAAGATAGAAGTTTATATATTTTAAGATTTTAATATAAATTAATTAGAGTGAACGTGTTGATAATGTGTTAAAAAAATAAAAAATAAGTAAAAATATATATATTCAGAATAAAATTTAAAGAAAAAATTTATATATTTTTTAATATTTAAAATAAAAAAAAATATTAAAAATATTAAAACACACTAAAAAAATTTAAATGTGATGAAAATCCAAAAGATTAAACCATTAGCCATAAGTCTAAAAAATTATAATTGATATTCATATATAATTACAGATTTTATATCATAATAATAATAATAATAATAAGTGGGACCGACAAAAGAAAATGACCTGAAACGCCGTGAAGAAACAGGCCAGCCAAACAGCTTCACTCCTACACAAGAACATCACGCTTCGGGGGAAATAAAAAATAAAATAAAATAAATCCCCAAAACAAAACCTGCCTCTCTCTCTCTCTCTCTCTCTGTATTCTCTCGTCAACGTGTCCATCATCAAAAGCCCTAATATCTGAATTCGATCTTCCTCGATTTGATTTTCACAGGTCTGTTTCTATCATTATCTCTTATTGAATTGAGTTTGTTGTCGATCGATCGGTCTTGATTCTTGGAATTGGGGCTTGATTTGACATTCCAACGTTGAATTTTGTGTTTGCAATATAGTAGATCGCGAGGCAGACGGGCAGGCAGGGTTCTTAAACCTAACACAATCCACCATGTTTAACCGCTTATTTGGAAAACCTAAGCTGGAATCCAGTGCCCTTACTTCGTTAGACAAATTAAACGAGGTTATTTTCCTTTTATTTTTATGTTCTTTTCCCCCCGTAGTTTGATAGATTTCATTTGTTTTAAAAAAAATTAATTATTGTTGTGTGCATGTTTCTATTATTATTAGTTTGTTATTGTTTATGATTGATTCAACCAGGTTTACTATTTATGTGTTGATTGGATTTTTTATTTGTACTGTAAAAATATTCCCTTTTTTTTTCAACTAAGCTGTCAATGCTCTATATAGACACTTGAAATGCTCGAGAAAAAGGAGAAGGTTCTAGTTAAAAAGGCAGCGGCCGAAGTTGAAAAGGCTAAGGAATTCACTAGAGGGAAGAACAAAAGGGGTATGATAATGCTACATCATAGTAACCATTTATGGTTGGTTTGATCGTTTCCTTTAATTATTATTTTTTTCCTTTGTGTTATCCATTTTACTTTTACAATGCATATGCAAGTCTACTTGGTGGGCTACTGAAAATTGGCAGATATATGCTGCTGTTTATATCTTTGCATTTTTATTGCTAAATAGATACTTCATCTGCTTTTTTTATCTGTCATTGTCCCCTCTTTGTTTTTTCACGGAACATCAAGAGACGAAGTTATCCAACTCTAGATTTCATATCTTCATTGATTTTCATGTTTCTGATATTCACATTGGACATTGATATTTCTTTTAATTGTACTACTTAGATAATATTGTCCTGGAAAAAAACTCCTTTATTGAAATTCGTAACTCTACTGAGCAGTATTAGACTTTGACGTGCTTCTATGTTTTAGCATCGTGGATTTTTGAATCTGTGACTATGGATGTGGAGTATCATCTTGATACTGTAATCAAGTGAAGAACCATTGTTAATGATTTCCCCGTACAGACATCGATTACATGAATATATTACTTAAAAACAAATCCTTGTGCAGCATTATTTACAGAATTTGGGTTCTTTTCGGTCAAATACTGATTGATGATGCTTTTTTCCAGCTGCAATTCAATGTTTGAAGAGGAAGAGGCTGTATGAGCAGCAAATAGAACAACTTGGAAACTTTCAATTACGTATTCATGATCAGGTCAGCTGGTGTTCTTACTATTGCTTTTGTTTTTAACTGCATCTTAATAAATCTGTGTAGGTTGAATGGTAGAGCCTTAAATTTTGTGCTCTGGATGTCAATTTTACAGATGATAATGCTAGAAGGTGCAAAAGCTACTACTGAAACTGTAGATGCATTAAGAACTGGTGCATCTGCTATGAAGGCGATGCAGAAAGCAACGTATGTACCAATTATATCATTTAAACTTATTAGTGGAATCTTCACTCATGGTTTGCTTATTGTCTTTGGTTGCAATATTTTCACTTTCCTGGTTGCTGTGCCCAAATTGTAAATTTATAGTGCTTGTTTCACCCTGAAAATATTTACGATTCTCATTCTCTTGTCCAATTTAAGTGTTTCTTTTTGAATGACTGTTAACAGGAAACACCATCTTTATTTGGCTTCAACTTGGTGTGCCATTCCATTTTATTTGCAGTTGTGATATTTGATTAATGAAGTTGTATGGTACATGTGATTAATATATGTGAAAATGATGGATTATAGGAATATTGATGATGTGGACAAGACAATGGATGAGATCAATGAGCAGACAGAGAACATGAAACAGATTCAAGAAGCATTATCAACCCCCATTGGTTCTGCAGCTGATTTTGATGAGGTCAGTGTCTTACAAGGAAAATTTTAATTCTCTCAACTCTAAACCCTGTTATGAGAGCATATCACTCCAAATTGCACACAAGTTTTCATCTGGCAGAGCATCTAAATAGTTGGACCTTTTCAGGATGAATTGGAGGCAGAACTTGAAGAACTGGAAGGAGCTGAATTGGAAGAACAGCTTCTTCAGCCAGCAACAACAGCTCCAGCGGCTCCAGTGCACGTCCCAGCTGGCAAGAAACCAGCTCCTAAAAAACGCACAGCTGAGGAAGAAGAACTTGCTGACTTGCAAGCTGAGATGGCACTCTGAACAGGTTTACTTTTTGTTTGCTCGTAAACTGTGATTTGATCCTTCTTTTCAGACATTATACACTACCTAGTAGTTGATGGCTAAACCATTAAGAAAAAGTAGACTGCAATTGGATGCACTGAACAAAACATGTTGGAAGTTATTCCGCTGAACAAAATAACACATGAATGCAGTTGAATATTGCTGCAGTGTGAGCAAGTACTTGTAGAGTTGATTTTCTTAGTTGGCTGTTGCAGGTACCATGTTCCAGAACAAAGAGATTATTTACTTTGCGTAAATTAAGTTTGTGCGTCCATCTTCTTCTTCAGAAGATTGTCCATCCTGTATTATGGAGTTTCTGCTGCTACTCCCACGCATCCAGTGTGCATCGAGGAGTGAATAGACAATGTATATAATATTGCGTAAACTGAATCTAGTTCCCCTTAAAATTTGTATCCTGACGTTTGAATCTTTTTGGTTGTGTTTGGTATCACTTTTACTCGATAACATTTCTTTCTCAGCAAGGGGATTCTTTGACTAATTCTTTCTTATTATGTGTCCCCAACTTGGTTACCTTCAATTATCGTTTAAAATATAGTGAATAAATGCATATAGTGTCCTTTTGGGTAGTATTTGGTATGTGGTATCAGAAAGTATTGGTTGGACCGGATAGGACTGGACAAATAACTGTCTAGACCGGTGTTTGGTGTGTCTTGACCGGTGTTTGGTGTGCTTTGGATTAGATTAGACCAGATAATTTGCTCGATTTTCTGTTTGGTAGACACTAGACAAGACTTGATCGACTCGAGGTTTAAAGGAAGGATTGATCTGACTTGACCCGGTTAAAAATTCAAGTCAACCAGTGACTCGGTCACTCTAAAAATAAAACAAAGGTAAAAATTCTGATAGGGTTTTTTTGATTTTTTTTTTCTTAAATTGGGTCAACCCGACTTGACATGGGCCTTGTTCCAGGTTGATTTTTTAATTGAATTTTTTAAAACTATAATAATAATTATTTATATTTTTATGTTGACTCGGGTTAATAGTCAACTCAATCCATAACTAGAGTAGTGCCTTAGGTCGATCATTGAGTAGAATTCTAAAAATATAATAATTTTTTTTTTATGTGGACTCAACCTTTGACCTGAATCAACTCTCGAATTGAGTTTTAAAATTATGATAGTATCTATTTTTATTTTTATATTGACTAATAATATCAATGGTCAACTTGAATCGTGATCTAGGCCTAGCCTTGAGTTAACTTTGAAGTCTGGTTTTAAAACTATAACAATAATATTTTATATTATTATATTAACTCGAGTCAATGATGACTTATCTCTCGATCGTAGTCCCGGACTAATTCACAAGTTAAGTTTTAAAATTATGATAATAAAATTTTTTATCTTTATGTTAATTCAGGTCAATGATCAACTTGACCCGTCCTTAAATTGAGTTTCAAGACTAATAATAATTATTTTTATTCTTACCATTGACCCAAGTCAATAGTCAACTCGACCTATCTCGGATCAAGTTTTAAAACTATAATATTTTTTTTTATACTTACTATTGATTTAGTTGAACTAAATTAATCCTTGTACAGAAAATTAAACAAATTTATCCTATTATTTTTAGTGAAACAAAATTTTTTCTATT
>Ga0307515_10025321_pt1 | contig 10274 bp, 8 predicted proteins | sample 17_EM_MG_FD_194513 | JGI IMG/M metagenome (GOLD analysis project Ga0307515, IMG submission 194513) | Populus trichocarpa ectomycorrhiza microbial communities from riparian zone in the Pacific Northwest, United States - 17_EM | ecosystem: Host-associated > Plants > Roots > Unclassified | place...
GGAATATCTTGAGTTTCTGATATCGAAATCAAGCAATTCAAAAGCTCAAATTCATCTACGTGTCCCGGACTACAAATTTGATGAAGGAGTTGAAGTGAGATAAAATCATTTTAGAGAACAGAATCTGTCAGTAATCTAGTTGGTCAAAAAAGTTCTTGATCTGACGATGCTGGGCATTCGAATCTGACTGAGAATTTGCCCTAAGAACAATGATCCCTAGGACCTAATAAAGGTGTATGTCAATTTTTTAACATATCATGAGTGACAGAATATACCTATGATGGTCAGATATCGTACGAAACCGAATCAGAATCAGAGCCTAAGTTGGAACAAAAAATTGTGACAACAGCAAAACCATTTTTTTAATGCAAATTCTGAGGGATTTATTCAACCTTAAAGACCAGATAAAAAAGGAATGAATTTGGCGTTATGAAGACTTCTGATCAATCTAAGAAAACCTGACGATTTTGGCAGCAAAAGGGAAGGATAAAGAGAGCAGAAAACAGCTCAAACAGGGTTTCGAAAAAATATTTCGTTCATCTGCTTTTGTCAATCTTCCAGCAAACATGGGGTCCAAAAATGAGTAACAAGACACAAGATCAAGGTGAATGCTCGACACTTTATCTTTTTAGAATTAATACAATTTTAATTTATGAAATTCAGAATATCTATGCCTCTTATTTCCCATGGATGGTAAACAAATGTGAGTAGAGTATAATACTGAAATACCTAAAATACAAAAGAAAAGAGCTAGCACTCTACGGTATATGAATCTCTTAAGAGATTTCTCACTAGTCATTCATGTGGATTATCGTTATAGGTCGGACAATTAAATGACTTATGTGACAACTCAGCCTTTGAAGAAATATTCAAAGTAAAAACTACATCTAATCCTCTAGTAATCTTTGCATAAAACTATAAAATAACTCTAGATCTGTCTAACGAGATCCTTGAGATTCCTGAAAAATTTTAAATTTACCATTTTCGCTGTGTTAATATGTTTCAGAAAACCCAACATAAGAATGAAAATGGATCAGTTTATAGCTAGATTTGATGGTGTGAAAGCAAGAGTCTTTCTCACTTTATTCTCTTCACACAATGTACATATATAGAGTCTACACAATGAACTAGATAATACATTAATTTTACACTGGGATCAAGGTATATCTATAATTATGGAATTATAGGTCTAAATATGGTAAGACAAGAATCCTATTATGGAATTATATGTCTAAATAAGGTAGGTCAACATTTTTGTAACCAAGGTTGTTAAAAATGTTTTTATGATACGACATTGAAAATACAATATAAACTTGGATCGTAAAAACATATCATAAAATCATAAGTGATTTTTTTCATACATGGTCTATACAAATAATAAACAATTTCATCAATAAAGATATGGTGTATTTGTTCTTGCATGATAAAAACCTATCATGCAAGATCCAAGAGAAAAAGTCAGAAATGGTTGATAAGGCTCTACGTCCAAGAAAAAAACATTGAAAACAACTATGTCTTCGAAACTACACTCCCTTGTTGCCAATTCCAATGCTCCCTCCAAATGCATGACCATTTGTAGTGTTTTAGTTTATCTGATATCTTTTGCCTTGATGAAGAATTCATCATTTTTAGATATTGTTATACTTTTATAAGTTTTAGATATTCTTTATTACACACCATGAATCTCAACAAGTGGATCTATAAAGAATTGTAGGTTTTATATGAACTAAAACAAATGAATCAAACAATTTAAAGTAAGATCTTTTTTTTATTTTTTATCTTGAAGTCTAGTTCCTTGTTAGATCATATCTTAGAGAAGTCATGTGAGACATCATAATATTGTAAATTTGTTAAAAGGCTATAGTGTTTAGGCATAAACACATGGTGGATCAAACTTCAAAGCATGGTTTGTCACTCTTATATGTAAAAATATCCCTATAGAATAAGAATTTTCATGTTTCTATCCCATAATACATAATTTTTTTATTTATTATGAAGGGTTTAAGCAAGACTATGTTTCTTTCATCATTGCACTATTGATTGAAGAAGGAATCCATGAATACAGGCTCTTGTTGGGCTCATGCGTTAGTGAGTAAACACAAGGGTATGCAATGAAGAAGATAAGAATTGAAAATCTAGAATTATTATAAAATCATGATTTTGCCTGATTTTACCGATTTTACACGATTTCAGTCTGATTTTATCATATTTTTTTTATTTTACATGATTTTGCACAATAAGTATATGTTGACCTATAAAATTGTATGATTTTACGAGTTAACTCGTGATTTTAACAATGCCTCCATTATGATCTTTAGTTGGGCAACCCCTTCACTCTAGTCCTTTTATTGATTCCTGCAATCCCTTCATTATGATAAGGTTTATAGCTTACGTCAACCAAATTTTGCTCCACCTATAAACACAAAATATTTAAAACCATCATTAGGTCGAGTGGAGAACTATAACCACTTGTTGGAGATTGATATTTAGATTGATAATTTTGTTTAGGAAATGCAATACTGAGATTGATAATTTTGTTATTTTATTTTATTTTTTTTAGTTTAGGAATTTTTAAAATAACCTTATAATATTTTCTTAAACCAAATAGAAAATAATAATAACTAAGAAAAATAACTTCTCCCTGGAAATCCTCTTGCATGGCTTTTTCTCTGCAACTATAATGGGAAGATCAAAAAAGAAAAGAAGAAACCCTGCTCTTTTCTCTCCAATTGAAAATCCTATGAACCCTTTGTAAGGAACCCAATTTGAAAATCTCAAGTAAATTTATCTAAAAACCATAATTATAAGACCCGACCTGGTTTAAAGTCTGGGTTATGTGTTAGATAGGTCAATCTCTATGTTAGCGAGTGGACTGAATCTATTTTTTTCAGTCGAAAACAACCTCATTTTGTAAAAATGTTGATCGTGTCTCACACGGTTTGCGGATTGACCCTTAGTCATCCAAATTTGACTGGGTCAACTCTTCAAGTTCTCAACATCAAACCTAGCTCGAGCTGGGCCTTGAGTCACCAGGTCAACTTATTAGTCTAAATGTGTTTAATAACTATGCTAAAAATTCCAATTTCAAAATTTTCGATTAAAAAACCCTTCAAAAAACATTCATTTGGCTACTCTTGTTGAAGTCACTATTGGTTGTTATTGTCATTGTCATTTTTATTGTTAGTATTGTTATTATTGTTGTTGTTGTTGTTCATGATGTTGTTTTTGGTATTATTATTGTTGTTGTCGCTACTAGATATTGTTGTTATTGTTTATAACATTCATTTGGCTACTCTTGTTGAAGTCACTATTGGTTGTTATTGTCATTGTCATTTTTATTGTTGGTGTTGTTATCATTGTTGTTGTTTTTTGTACGTATTATTATTGTTGCTGTCGCTACTACATGTTATTGTTGTTGTTTATTATAATGATAATGCATGGTAAAGTTAAAGTTAAAGGGGTGGATGGGAAATATAAGGACCGGAAGGAATAGATAAAAAATAAAAGGACTTATCAGGATTTTTATGGGTTTTTTCATCGATTTATCCGTCAAAGGCTAATAGAATAAGCACATTAAAAAAACATAAATCAAGTTTTTTTTTTTCCATTTAGGACTATTTATTTTTTAGGTGGTGGGTTTTTACAATTTAGCATAAAAGAATATGTTAAAAATCGGGTTGTATCTCTCACCTACCTCTCCACTCGGCTTTGATTAAAGTGGTAAGATTTTACCTATTTTTGATTTGACCCTACTTAAATTGAATAAAAATCCGATCCAACAGGATTAAATGACACCGATCCTTTGGATACCAACAAGTCAAAATAAAATTGTCGTACCTAACCACTAGTCTAGTTTTGTAAAAACTAAAATCTCTTATCACTAGAAACAGGGAAACTTAACAATAGCTTTATTAAATTTGAAGAAAAAATCGATGCAGTACTAGCCATTAATGCAATGTCACAACCACCATCCATTTCCACTAAGAACATCTTGCACCAATCAAGGTTATTGACAATCATTTTTTTAAACAGCTATAATAACAAAGGAAACTTCAGTGATTTTCCAATGCACAGCGTGAAATTATATGTGCAGAGGAGCCACCATCAAGAACTTTCAAGCAGTTATGAGAAACGTAGTTTATCACCTGCATTTCCTTCTATAAATGATGGGTTTCCATCTGCTATTAACTGTTTTGTTGGACCATAAAGTGAGCACCCTGTGCTCAGTACTCATGACTTGTCATTTCAGATAGCTGCCCCATCACAAAAATCAGAAAAAAATAATATTAAATTGAACTGTTAAGCAACTTGAATGATTCAAAGGTGAAAGGATTTCGTTTTTCTTTTCAAATGGAATGATATACAAGCACAAAGTATAACAATGTCACTCTTGAACTGACCATATGCTCTCGAATGCATGGTCAAACATTCAGTAATCCTTTGACAACATAATCACGAACAAAGTGTAAATCAATGGAAATATGTTTCATGCGAGAATGATGCACTGGATTTATACTTAACTAAGTTTGATGTGAATCTCAATTTTATAGAAGTGTAATTGGCCTAATTAGAACTTGCATTGGATCTTTTTCTGTAGTCTTGATTATATCAAAGTTACTCTAATATTATCACATAAAATGACAGGTGATTGCTAAATGGGAATACGAAGTTCCCTGAAAAGAGAGGCCGGAGAGCTACCCAATTTCAGAAGTTATTGCAGCTAATGCATGATACTCCGCCTCTGTTGAAGAACGAGCAACTACATGTTGCTTTTCTGTGCTTCAAGATATTGGGTTAGACCCTAGAAAGACCATATAAGCATTTGTGGAGGTTCTGTCATCCATATTACAACCAAATCAACATCAAAATATGTAGTAACAACCATTGATGAAGCATGTCGAAGATGTAGTCCATAGTATAATTAAGGTGCCTTTGAGATAGCGAAGTAGTCTCTTGACTATAGATAAGTGAGTTTGAGATGGCTTATGCATAAACTGAGCTAGTTTATTTACTGGAAAAGAAAATGTCTGGTTGGGTCAGTGACAAATACTATAAGGTACAAATAACACTTTTATACAGAGAGGAATCAGTAGCAGCACTACCATCATGTAGCATGAGTGATTCTGTCATGGATATAGGTGTGTGAATTGGTTTAGCTCCTTCCAGGTTGTATCGTGAAAGTATGTCACAAATATAGCGATGCTGATTTAGGAAGAGAAGACCTGTCGTGGATGAACTGCCTACTCTCTTAGAAAGAAATGCACATTAGTTTAATGCGAAATTGAACCTGTCAAGAAAAAGATTAGAGTTTCGTGTGAAGATTAAATCATCTACATAAACCAAGTAGTATGCAATATGATTTGCATGATTGTAGAGAAATAGGGAAGGATCTATTTGAGATACTGTTGAAATCCCAATGAGGTTAGGCCTTGACTAAAAGCTTGATACTAGGCACGGGGTGCCTGTTTGAGATCATAAAGAGACTGTCTGAGTTTGCAAATGTGATATGGATGGTCTGTATCAATAAATCCTACTAGTTGCTGCATGTAAACAACTTCATTAAGTTTTCCATGAAAAAATGCATTATTCACGTCTTGTTGATGAGGAGACCAGTTCTGAGTGATGGCGGGTGATAGAACAATTCGTTTTGTTGCTGGTTTAGTGTTAGGTCAAAACATTTATGTGTAGTCAATACCAGGTCGCTGATGAAACATGACGTCAGACCTAAGGCTTGTAACTGAACTTAAAGCTGGGGAAGGAAAGCAAGGAACTGATACGCAAAACTAACTAGCAACCAAGGCACAAAAGGCACTCCTTAGGCCTCATCAATCGAAGATGGAGGCATTCCAATCGTTGAAAAAGCCTTCTTGATATTGGGTGGCCTTTCATCGTCCTTCACGATATTTGATTGAATCAGAGAATCAGTTCTTACAGTGCCCGAAATTAGACAAATCCTTTTGCAATAAGACGAGCTTTGTATTTTTCAATGGTGCCATCTACCCTTCTTTTGATACAAAAACCCTTTTACAACCAATTGGTTTGATGTTTTCAGCAAGTGGTACCAGCTCCCAAGTGGACACCATAGTTTGTATATGCTTTGTATTTAACTTGATGATTTGGGAGGCAATTATCTTTGATGGATGGCCTAGACGTTAATGCCATTGAACACCAGGATGAAATTCAGTGGCATTAGCAGCAAATTTGTCAGGAGCAGTATGGCTTGCTAGAGGATACACACCATTTTGACGTCTTCCTTATAGCATAGTCGCCCCTATGATCCGATCTTTCACAAGAAAGTAATCAGGATGAATTATTCAATGCGTACATTATTTAAATCTGATTGAGCTGAAAATTTGATGTTGTTGCCAAGTATCAATACTTTATTCCTAAAGCTTGATTCTTCGTCAGTACTTGATGCAAACATACAAAATACAACAAGTCTTTTAAGATTCGAACAACAACACTTGATTCATTTTGTACTAAATTTGATTGCATTTTTGTGTTCTTGTTGTATCTGCTCAAGATTGAAAAACAGAACAAACTTGTCAGTATGTATGTATTAACAGAAGCTAAAAATATGTTTCTTCTAGAAAAGATCTGAACTGATGGGTTTTGTATTCTTCTTACTTCTTTTCTGCGTTATCTGGTGAATTTCTTATAGGAAAAAATGTACTGATAAAGGAAATTTTTTAAAGTAGAATCAAATATCCTGAGGTTACGTTCGGACAAAAGACTAATATAACATTTCCTCATCATTTAAATAGATATTCAGTTCTTAATCTTATTTTACTGAAAACATTGATCTAGCTATCAAAATGAAGACGTCAATCTCTTATACTTTGAGAGCGATATGTTCGTATGGTTGGAGAATGACTTGAACTCCATGTTGGGGGCACATTGTTAGAACTTCAGTTGGGCAGTGGGCATAAGTTGGTGAGAGAGTAAAACTGTAACGTTGCAGGATCATAGAGAGTGCTAACTTTGTCTCTGTGATAGCAAAGTTCATCCCCGCGCAATTTCGAGGTCCCAGACCAAATGGCATGAATGCAGCTATGTTATTGTTTGTAGCTTTAACCACCCCGTCTGCAAATCTCTCTGGTTTAAAAAGAAGAGCATCTTCTCCCCATATTTTAGGATTTTGATGAACTGCTAAAGTTGAAATGTAAACTTCAGTATTCGCTGGAACAGTTATTTTTCCCAATTTAGTTTCCCTTTCAACTCTCCTCATCAGAATAGCATTTGGAGTATATAGTCTTAGAGATTCATTAATTACTATACCCATCTACAAAGAAGAGACAGAAAATTTAGTTAAAGAACTGAATCAAGAGGTATAATGTTGCAAAGTTCATAATTTTGGTTAGAAGCTAGCCATGGTGGAATGGTTACTTACAATTTTCAATTTTGCAATGCGATCTTGACTTGGAATTTGTAGACCAAATAATTCAAGCACCTCTTTCCTTGCTTTATCTTGCCAATCTGAGTGGACTGCTAGAAGAAAAACAATCCAGGTAAGTGCGCTTGCTGATGTTTCTTGCCCAGCTAGATAAAAATTCTTGCACTGATCAATCAGGTCATCTAATGATATTTTCTTGGTCTCATCCGAATCATGATATGCCTTTAGGAGCAATCCAAATAAATCATGTCCATAGCCATCTAGTTCTCCCAACGTAGCGTCTTTCTCTCTTCTCTTCATCATGTTCATGAATGATTTTCTTATCTTCGCTTCCAGATTTTCAAATTCAATATCATAACTTGCTTTAACAAATTTTCTGCAACAATAGAAAAATGCCATTCATTTCTGCAACTTTAGAATCTTGTAGAAATGAAAAGGTGGGAGCCTGAAAATGACAGAATTAAAAGATTTAAAATTTCTCGTCAGCAAGATAATTGTCTCCAAGGAAAAACTCATGTCAGGCATGATTATGCCGATGCATGCACATATATGGTGTTTACCCAATTCCAGGAATTCTAACTCTGTAATTGTTTTCTGAAATAATGTGAGTCATTCTCGTAAGCATATCAAATACGTGCTGCCCTTCCAAGTAGCTGCTTCCAAAAGACGTCCTGGAAATTACTTCTGATGTTAAAATCTTGAACTCTACAAATATATCTATCTCCTTGCTATGATGGTGTCTCCATCTTTCAAGCATAATCTCTAAACTGGCGATCATTTCTGGAACCATACCCTGCAGAGCATAGAAACGGTGCTTAGTAGTTGATGGAATTACCCTAGGTGGGTGACTTTCGTAAATACTTGTACAGTTTATCCAGTTCAATTGTAGTTTAGTTATATATCTGCCAGCTTCATGATCACAGTTCAAAACCAAAAAAAGAATTTACTTTTATGCTCTCTCCATGGAAAGCATGATTGGCCAGTTTCCTGAGTTTAACCCATTTTTCCCCTTCTGATAAGACAATTCCATCCCCTAGGAGCTTCTTTATTTCACTTGAGACCTTCGTTTTGGGGTACGCTCGATCTTTGTTGCTTAATATTTGTTTGACCAGCTCAGGTTCAGTGATGATCAGTTGTGCTTGTGGACCATACCATTGAAGGAAGTTCATCCCTGTACAGAAATATGTAGTCAAAGTTAATTTATATAATTCTGCAGACATTTTGTTGATGTAAGAAGTTATAATTCATCTAAATTTAAGCAAGAATATTGCTTGATATCTAAAGTATGAGAAGATTGTTACCATAGAGCTTGATCCATGAATAAAAGTGGGGATGAACCATGGGCAATGTATGATGTAGTAATTCCTGGGGACTGCTCCTAGTTTTTCTTATCATTGTGGAGATCTCTTTGGTGTTACCATGCAGAAATCTGTAAGAAGGGCCTCTGATTCCCTGTGACTTCATCAAAGATTGGATGCGAATGGGAGTCCACCATACTTTATTAAAGAACTTGATGAGAATAATGAGAATGGATAGGAACAGACAGCCTGAAAAGTAGATTAATGGGTTCGCCATTGTTGCTAGAAGCATGTGTTCTTCACTGACTGAACAAAAACAGAGAAACCATGGTCTTGATATAGAGGGCTTTGGCATCTTTGAATTGTTGTTTACATGAGAGAAAACTATGGAGTAGCTTTTTAGAAAATAAATCTAACTCGAATCTAAGGAGTAATATGATTTTGGGCCAGGATCAAGGTATCTACAATTATGGTTCTTGATAAGGTAAGTCAATAATCCTGTTATGGAATTATGGGTCTAAATAAGGTATTTCAACATTGTTGTAATCCCTCTATTCATTCTGATATGGTTTACAGCTCGCTCCCTCTATCTTTGTCAAAAAATATTTAAAACCATCATCATTCTCTGTCTGATTTTTTTAAATCAGTTTAAAAACAAATTAAAAATCAAACTATATTTTTATTTAATTTTCCATAAAATAGAGTTTAAATTTAAAATCTATGTATAAAAATGTAAAAATACACTTCATAAATTATTAGATAAAAATCCAAGTATTTCTAAAAGATAAAACTATAACTTATATTTTTTTAAAAAAGTCAAACTATATGGTGTGTAACATTTTTCTCTAATGCAGTTTAATATTAATGGGTATATATTTTGATTTAATTGTTGGATTGGACTAAAAAAATTTAGAAGATCCTAGTGGTTTGTTTTTTTTAGAGTTAACATTTTATAGCAATGAAAGTTCAGAAAGATCTTCAAATAATGCCCATAAGTTTTTGTTGGGATTTACTATATTTTTTTAGTTGATTTAGGATTTTTTTTATTTAGTTTAAAGCTTTTTTTATTATTTTTTCGACTCTGTTTAGGATTTTTTACAGTATATAAGCAAACTTATAAGAGTTGTAATAGAGAGTTTTGATTAGAATATTTGTGTGGTGAAATATTTAGTAATAAAATTTTTGAATTAGAATTTATGATGTGATCCTATTCGGTAGAATTACTACCAGAAATTTGACAAATACAAATGAAAACACCGACGGAATTTGAATAATAAAATTTTTAAATTAGGATTTATGATGTGACCCTATTCGGTAAAATTATTACCAAAAATTTGACAAATACAAATGAAAACACCAACAAAATTTTTTTATTGGTAGATTTCGATGAATTTTACCGACGAACTTTTTCATCGCTATATCTCTCGGTAAACACTGACAGAAACATTTTATTGGTATATATCAAAGGAATTGCAATGGGAAAAGAAGGAAAAAAAACTAATAGTAACAAATTTTCTTAATTGGACAAGTTTGGAATTAAAAAGTTTTTAAATTAATGATATTTTAGGGATGCAAAATAATAA
>Ga0307515_10025322_pt1 | contig 10274 bp, 11 predicted proteins | sample 17_EM_MG_FD_194513 | JGI IMG/M metagenome (GOLD analysis project Ga0307515, IMG submission 194513) | Populus trichocarpa ectomycorrhiza microbial communities from riparian zone in the Pacific Northwest, United States - 17_EM | ecosystem: Host-associated > Plants > Roots > Unclassified | place...
CATCGCCGCCATTCCTCATCTCCATCACACCCTTACCATTGACACGTACTGCCCACAAGTTTTCTGGTGGGCTGATCGCCTCTTGTTCATGCACATGCTTGGTTTGCTTCCCTTGGTCAAAACGTTCCGGATCCGTGGACTGATGTATAGCGGCTGCGTTGGAGTTTCTCCAAAGCTGTTCAACTGTTGCATCCTACTCCAGTTTTATGCATTAACAAATATTCGGGAACTCGAGATACAGTTCCTGGACATCCCCAACTTCTTGCCGAGGAATCTACGGTACTCTAGACACTTCTTACCAAACATCCGATCTCTCGCTCTGGGAGAACCCAAAGGGACCGGTCGGCAGATTATATACTTTATCGGACTGTTCCAACACCTGCAAGACCTCAAACTCGTCTACGATGGGAACAGAGAGTGGGGGAGGGAACCAACAGATGATCTGACACTCATGCCACCCTTTGCCCCTCCCCTGGGTGGACACCTGACGATAAAGTGGTACAGAGGGAGGGGCATCTTGGAGAAAATGATAAACTTGTTTGGGGGGATCCGATTTCGTCACATGGAACTTTACTATGTACGCAGTATGCGGCTCCTCCTGGACGCTTGCGCGGAAACGCTGGAAAGTGTGGTGTTGACTCCGACCGATATTCTTGACAGTGAGCGGTATTCGCTGAAAGGTTTGCAAGTTCTAACCAACGGTTTCTTAGGTGAACTCTCCTTCCGGGACTTCGATCTATCACGGAACAAATCGCTTCGAACACTCTGGATCCCGGCAGCGTCCATCAATGGCGCACCACCCCGGAGCAACTTAAAAAGCACTGCCGCTTTCCTCACACGTGTGCTCCCCACCATCACATCCCCCGCACCACTCAAGGTCACTATCCTGTTTGAGGATCGTGACTTCCGTGGTATAAGACCCTGGCACTCAGACTGGCCTCCTCTCCGCGAGCGGTCACAAACTGAGAGAGAAGAGGAAGCCTCACGGCACCGTGAGCGATTCGGGGTATTACGCGAGGCACACAAAGTGCGGGACTTTCAGCTGGTGCTGTGTGCGAGAGTTTGGGGTTGTGTGGGGGAGTACCTGTTGCGAAGGTTGGAAGAGGCTGTAGCAGAGGAGAAAGCGAGAAATGGGTTTGGGAATTCTTTTCCCGAACCGTTGGTGGTGTGCGATCTGCAGAGGACCTACCCTGGCTATTGATGTTACATCCCTTGTTAGTCTTGAAACACTCAGCACATGTGAGTTTTGTCGCGTTCAGAACCTATTCGGACAGTGAGAACCTTCAAGTTGTTCGGACACTCCACCATGTCGATCGTTACAACGTTGACAGCACACGACTATTGTGATCTCCAAAGATTACGGCCTACGAAGGAAAGGCGGAATTGAAGACTCTCTCTACGTGTCAATCCTTCAGAAAGCCTTCTGCAAGAACGATACCGGAGGTGAAACAATGACCCGTTCCGTCATGTGCGCTGTCTCACCATCTGCAATCGCCACACTGATGGGTTTTGAACCCAACGAGGTCCTGCCCCTTGAGTCAATCCAATTGTTGCTGGTTCTACACGAAGATATCAACTACTCTATCCAACCATCCCACAAGCCGTTCCCCGACTCCATCACAGACCTGTCCGTTGCAGTGGCCCATGGTTCTACGTATCCCCTGGCTATCACGTCGAACTCATCCCGGCTTTCTTCGAACTTATGGATGGATCACTGAGGAAGGGCGTGCGGTCGATCCCCAACTCTCAGGAGCCGCATGGATCCGCAAGTCCCCCCGACAACCCTGAACAGGGCCTCCTCACCCGCTCCGAGCAACCTGAAGTTCTGGTCCCCGAGAATGTCTCGCTGAGGGAACAACTATGATGATCAGCAGAGAATGAGCAGAGGACGTGGACTGTGCCAACCCCCCCCCTCTGACCTTGGGGCTGGATTCCAGGCTACCGGCGCATCTCAGGTCGGTTTCTCCTTCTTCCTCCTTTCCACAGAGCTCTATTTCAAACTTCCTGGGCCGCCCGCACAGCTCATTCTTACCGGGTAGCGCACTCTCTGCACCTTTGCAGGTTAAAAGGAACGCTGTGCAATGTCCAGTGGTGAGAGGTTACCTCGGGTATTACACGTGAAAATGGAATTTGGGACCACCCTTGCAGGTCACAGAGAAACCACGATTGGAGGTGACCCCTGTTCAAAATGCATCGTTTTTCGTATTTTGTACGTTAGGAGAAGATACTCCAGGGCCAGAGGACACCTCTGACGGTCCCGCAGCGCCTGGCAAAAGCTCCATTGCGAACACGCGCCTCAGGTAGGACAGAGCAAATAGTCACGAGGCTCGTCGTTACGCCATGTTCAAATGTTTCGTTATTTAAGTGTGGTCGGCAGGGATACTAATGGTCGGCTACTGTATACAAATATTATCCTGAAAACATCATGAGACCCGTCCTGCCGTCCTACGTGATAAACTCCGTTCGCGAAGATCCTAGTTTCCTCCTCGTCACCAGCGAAGACGTTCATTCATTAAGTGTACCCACCCCCAAACATCGAGTAACAACTCTCAAGGTTCGCGGGTTTATTCTCGATGTTTCAGAGGGTCGAGTAGATCCAACTCGATGTCCTCGTGAACGGAGGACACCTGTGCATCAGGGGAAGGATAACTAGCAGAGATGTCAATCGTACTGAAATGCTTCAATTGCCACTTTTGGCCGCCATCCGAATCCGCGGACCGTTTCAGCGAGACCGCAAACCTCAGGGTCAGTAGGGGATTGAGGCTGTGTGAATGAAGTGAGGTCGTGAACAGCGGATCAACACACAGGGGGAAACGTACTATATGTATGCACTGGAGGCCCCGTGAGACAGAAACGGTCAACTCTGAACCGTTATCATTCAAGTTGGCATGGTTGAAACTCACAGGAATGAAATTTGTGTAGGGATATCCTGGAGTGATTGCATACGCATTTTAACCAATCACAAAACGGTGTGGGGATGAACGAGTAAAAGACCGTACCTCCATGAAAACGAAAGCGATTTGGATGTATATCTGTAAAGCGACCATGGCGATGAAACCTATCGTAGCGTCAGCAGCGATCGTGCGAAGCAAGGCCGAATTCTTGATTCAATACGTGCACCAAACGACGACTAGGAATGCGGACACATCTGAGTGATTCCCCCATGATCAGTAATCTCTTACGCCGGGAAATTGGAACGAGCGAAACTACGTACCAAACGCGGTGCCAATTGCGTGTGGAGCCAACCTGAACTTTGGTTGTAATGAGATCGCGCACTGGTTGAAGACGTCGACAGTGACTTGAGGAAGGTCCAAGACTGTCGGAGGCCTGGCGTTAGTTGATGCGAGCCAGACGGCCAATCTCGTCAACACCATGCTCCCAAAGTACACCAGGAATATCTTGGTTTTGAGGGCGATTGTGTATATCCTGAGGGGAAATCGTGTCAGCCGGGTAAACGGTACAGACAAACATGACATGCCTCAGCGTGATGAAGACCTCTGAGGAAAATATGTAAATTTTGGTTGTGAATCCTCCGGTATAATACCTCACAAAGGCAGCTGGGTAGGGGAGATGATGTTAGCAAAAAATGGTTGTCCTTCGTCCGGGCAAACATCAACAGAATCCCTCACAAAGTCTGTAAGAAAATTCAGTCAACGAAAGGCTCAAACGGTTCTTCGGAAGGCATGTGTTCCCTTCTCTCTCGAACTGACCTTGAAACCCCTCGAGGTCTGACAGAGACAATAAATGTTGTAGACCTGGTGCATGGTGCGGATGGTCCGAATCTATCAATTGCACAGCAAGTTCTGTCAGGGACCCCCTCCCCCCCGAAACAGCAGATCCAGAGGGACGCACCATGATGTAAAAGCAGGAGACTGTCGGATGGTTTGTTCATCAGCTTTCCCTATACACTCTGTAGGAATACGAACTCCACGTCTTGCGACCCTTCCAAACATATCAAATCTTCGAGAGAGACACAATAGAAGGCGAAGGCGAAAGGGCTCAAACCATGCTGTCTCACCTCATCGTCAAGCACAAGAAGATAATCGTAGATAGTCGAAGCGGTCCCGCCGACCATCACATACTGACCGAAGATTCAGACCTCAACGCGTGGTCTACAAGGTCGCCGCAGAACACACCTTCCCAATCGCGCTGATGATAGAGGAAACCGCTCACATCTTGAGCGTGTCAAAACGATGGGAAGAAACCAGAAACACATACACCACCTGAGCGAGCTGCAACACTTTCTCGATAAAATTCATCCTCCCGCTACCAGTTCGGTGTTTGGGTTTGTATGAAGGGAGAGAGACGCAGTGGAAAATGAAGAATGGACGATGGGCATATTTAACTTGACTGGGTCCGGCCAGGGGCGGCTTCGGGAGGATGACCGCCGGACTGCCGTAACGTTCCGACCGCCCGGCGACCAAAACCTCCGGTTAATTCGGTTTTGGCTGGGGAAATCGTGTTCCCACACAGTATATTGTACAAGCGCTCCATCACGGATCCCCGACTTTCAAAAAGGATCAATTTTCAAGCGCTGACCGCTCGCCAAAAGAGCACGAACGGTGGGATTCCGAAAGCCCAGTGTCCGCTCAGGCGTCGATAAACACGCCAGAAGTAAACCACTGATCAGGCTAACGATTTTTGAGATCCAAAAACCTGTTGCCAGACGGTCGGGAGCAAAAGTCCTCTGCTGCGGAGGTGACTGGTCGGAGATTAATTTTCTGAGTCGTGTATGTATGACTGCAACGATTTACCTCCGAGCGTCTTGTGAACCATGTACAAGCGGTAGCGGTGTCACTTAACAGTAGGAAATGAAAGATCCCAATGACAGTACCCTCAAGTAATATCTCCGAACACTTGAATTGCATTCGAAATGGAGACGACGCTGCGCTAAGACCCACCCACGGGAAGTTCCGATCGTAACACACCCCGGATCTGGGCAGATGAGCCTAGGGGGATCAGGGTCACGCCCAACGTCGATTCGAGGTAGAGCCTGTGTAGAAACGTAGTCGGTTGCTGGCAGTTTGCCGCCAATCTGCCAGATGGTGTGTGGCAATTGGCACGCGTGAAAGGGGTCAGCCGATTGCAGGATAGGCTAAGCGCACACTCGGCTGTGTCCTTTCCAGGTTGCCTTCTGACATGAGTGACATGGATCTAACACCGTCTTCTCCCGTTCTTCCTCAGCGTGCACCGGCGGCGTTTGTCGAGTTTTCACTAGTGATGTACAATCCACAGAGGACCTATCTTGACAGTTGCTGTGGGGAGTTTTGTGTCTGGATTCCCACAGCGTGAGAAGAGGGTCGTGCTCTTGGGAAGACAACATGATGTACACCGGATCTGCACTTCGCTTTGACCTCACTATCGCACTTACATAGCGACTGAAATTCAGTGGGGCCACGGGGACTCGTAAGTGTGAGGATCCTTTCCGCCACAAGGGTGAAAAGCATACGCTCAGATTCGGATTCTCGTTATTCCGAAAGCCTGTTTCTGTTCGCGACTCGGGGTGTTGAGGGCAAGCTGCGGGCTCTCTCACCATCTTTTTGCTCCCTCTCCGACTCTCTGTCACTCCCACCAACCTCCTGAAGTCACAATCGACCCCCGATACGATGCCGCCGAAGAAGAAGACCCCAACGTCCTCGTTATCAGGTACTCGTGCTGTCTATTTCTCATCGCCCCATTTAACCACGGTTAACGCTACAGTGATCGAGCTACTCGTCAAGCGAGTTTGGCGCTGAACTCTAGCCAGAATCCGGAGGATGCGCTCGGGGGGTGCCTCTCCGGACGATTCTACGGCACACTCATCCCCTGCCACCAAGGCTTCCCCAGGAGGTTGTCGAAATGATCATCGCCTATCTTATCTACGACACGCGCAGTCTTCGCGCATGCACCCTGACCTGTTGCTCCTGGTACATCGCCGCCGTTCCTCATCTCCATCACACCCTTTCCATTTACACAGACTCTTGGTACCCACTAGTTTCCTGGTGGACTGATCGCCTCTGGTTCATGCACATGCTTGGTTTGCTTCCCTTGGTCAAAACGTTCCGGATCCGTGGAAACAACCGCTCCGGCTACGTTGGAGCTTCTCCGGAACTTTTCAACTGCTGCATCCTACTCAAGTTTTTTGCCTTAATCAATGTTCAAGAACTCGAGATACAGTACGTGGACATCCCCAACTTTCTCCCGAGGAATCCACGGTACTCTAGACACTTCTTACCGAAAGTCCGATCTCTCTGAGAGAACACACACCTGCAAGACCTCAAACTCATCTACGATTGGATCAGATTGGAGGAACCAGCAGATGATCTGACGCTCGAGCCACCCTTTGTCCCTCCCCTGGGAGGACACCTGATGATGAAGTGTTACAAAGGAAAGGGCCTCTTGGAGGACATGATTAACCTGTTCAGGGGTATCCGATTTCGTCACATGAATCTCTGCCAGGTGCATGGGATGCGGGTCCTCCCAGACGCTTGCGCGGAAACGTTGGAAAGTGGTGTTTTTTCAAACCGATCTTCTTGGTGAGCAGTTTTCACCAAAAGGTGTGCAAGTTCCAGCCAACAATTAGCAGCTGGATTCTCCCTCCGGGACTTTGATCTATCACGGAACAAATCACTTCGAACACTCTGGGTCCCGGCATCATCCATCAATCACGGACCGATTTGGAAAGACACACCAGGCACCGCCGCTTTCTATGGTGTAGAACCCTGGCGCTCACTGTCACAAGTTGAGAGAAACGTTGTAGCCTCACGGCACTGAACGATTCGAGGTATTACGCGAGGTTCACAAAGCGCGGTCCTTGCCCCCCCCTTGTGATCGCGTCCGGCAAGGAGAAACCCACGCCGAACGTCTTCCGAGGAGCTTCGAGCTCGAGTGAGTACGCTTGATTACACCCTGGTCTCGAATTTTATGATGATCAGCAGCGGAGGCGCAGAGGACGTGGGGTATGCCAATCCCCCTCCGAACTTGAGGGTGGATTCCATTCCGCTGATCGGTATCCTGACGCGTCTCAGGTCGGTTTCTCCTTCCGCCTCCTTTCCCACAGAGTTCTATTTCAAACTTTCCCGGGCTGTGGGCCGCACAACCCATTTTTATCGGAGGTAGTGCACTCTCTGCGCCTTTGCAGGTCAAAAGGAGCACTGTGTGGTGTTCAGTTGTGAGATATTACCTCGGGTATCACGCGTGGGGCAGAATTTTGGGCCGCCCTCGCAGGTCACAAAGAATCCACAATTAGAGGCGATTCTCGTTCAAAATGCATCGTTTTCAAACCTTGGGCGTTAGGAGAAGATACTCCAGGGTCAGAGGACACCTCTCACGGTGCCGCAGGCAGCTCCTGGCAAAAGCCCCGTCGCGAACACGAGTCTCAGGTAGGACAGAGCAAACAGCCGCGAGGTTCGTCGTTACGCCACGTTCAAACACTTCGCCGTCCGAGTGCGGCCGTCAGGGATACTAATGGTCCGTTACCGTATACGAATATTACCCTAAAACATCATGAGACCCGTCCTGTCCTACGTGATAAACACCGTTCGCGAAGACCCTCCTTTCCTTGTTGATCAGCGAAGACATACATTCCCCAAACCAACAACTGCCACGACGGTGCGAGTCCCTCACGCCGAACAGTCCATCACAGTCGAGTGTACCCACCCCCAAACATCGAGTAACGACCCTCAAGGTTCGCGGATTTGTTCTCGATGGTTCAGAGGGCCGACTGGATCCAACTCGATGTCCTCGCGAACGGAGGACTCTTGTGTATCAGGCGGAAGACCATTAGCGAAGTCGATCGTACTGAAATGCTTCAACTGCCACCTCTGACCGCCATCCGAATCCGCGGACCGTTTCAACGAGACTGCGAACCTCAGGGCCAGTACGGGATTGAGACTGCGAATGAAGTGAGTCATGACAGCGGATTGATCACAGGGCAAGCGTACTATATGTATACCCTTGAAGCGTGGGGCAGAAACGGTCAACTCTGAACTGTTATCGTTCAAGTTTGTAGCATCGGAACTCACAAGAACGAAATTTCTATAGGAATAGCCTGCAGTAGTTCATACGCATTTAACCATCACAAAACGGCGTGGGGAACGAGCGAAAGACCGCACCTCCATGAAAGCGAAAGCGATTTGGATATATATCTGTGAAGCGACCATGGCGATGAAATATATCGTGGCGTCGGCAGCGATCGTGCGAAGCAAGGCCGAATGCTTGATGCGATACGTGCACCAAACGACGACGACAAATGCGGACACATCTGAGTGATTCCCCCGTGATCAGTAATCTTTGGGATCTTACGCCAGGCAATTGGAACGGGGGCAACTACGTACCAAATGCGGTGCCAATTGCGAATGAAGCCAACCTAAATTTCAATCGTACAGATATCGCGCATAGGTTGAAAGCTTCGACCGGGATCCGAGGAAGGTCCAACATCGCCGGAGGCTCGGAGTAGGATGATGCAACCCAGACGACGAATCTCGCCAACGACAAGCTCCCAAAGTACACCAGGAGTATCTTGTTTTTGAGGGTGATTGCGTATATCCTGATACGAAATCGCGTCAGCTGGTTAAACGGTACAGACAAACATGACGTGCCTCAACGTGATGAAGACCTCCGAGGCAATCACGTAAAATTTGGTTAATTGATCTCCGACATAGTGCACCACAAAACAGCTGGGTAGGGGAGATGATGTTAGACAAAACCGTCATCCTTCATCCATGCAAAAGTCAACAGGATGCCTCACAAAGTCTGTGAGAAAATTCAGTCAACAAAAGGCTCAAACGGTTCTCCGGACAGTATGCGTTCCATCTCTCGAACTGACCTTGGAACCCCTGTAGCCCTTAGAGAGAGAATAGATATGGTAGATCTGTTGCGCAATGAGAAGGGTCCGAAGCTATCAATCGCACGGCAAGTTCTGTCAGGGATTCTCCGGAACAGCAGATGTGGCAGAGGGACGCACCGTGATGTAAAAGCAGGATACTGTCGGATGGTTTGTTCGTCAGCTCTCCCTATACACTCTGTAGGAATATACGAACTCCACGTCTTGCGACCTTTCCAAACATATCGAATCTTCGAGAGAGACACGTTAGAAGACGGAGGCAAAGGGGCTCAAACCACGCTGCCTCACCTCATCATTGAACACGAGAAGATAGTCGTAGAAGATCAAAGTGGACCCGCCGACCAACACATACTGACCGAAGATTCAGACCACAACGCGGTCCACAATATCGCCGCAGAACGCACCTTCGAAATCGTGCTGACAATAAAGGAAACCGCACACATCTTGAGCACGTCAAAACAATCGGAAGAAACCAGCGACACTTACAGCACATGAGCAAGCTGTATCAACTCCTCGACAGAATACATCCTGGCTCGCTTCTGCTACCGGCTCGGTGTTTGGGCTTGTGCGAAGGGAGTGGGGTAGAAGAGAGACGCGGTGGAGAATGAAGGACGGACGATGGTCATCTTTATGTGGTCCTGCCAGGGGCGACTTCAGAAAACGCTCGATTTGATTTTGCCTGGTGGCGCTAACCCAACTACGTGCACGGCCACTCCTGAGACTAAAACATCCATTAGTTTTGGCCGGAGGATGAATCGATGACCGCCGGACTGGTCGCATCCATGTACAAGCGCTCCATCGCAGATTCCCGACGTCAAAGGTATCACTTTCAAGCGCTGACCGCGCGCTAAGAGAAAGCTTAGCGTCCGCCCATGCGCCAATAAACACACCAAAAGTAAAACCACTGATTACGGATGGCCATGGCTCAAATTGGTCGCTAGACCAGAAGAACAGAAACGTGATGAACGAGTGCGGTTGGGCTGGGCCGAGCGCTAGCTCGGTCAGACACGGAAGAAGGAGCCGCTCGGGAGGGCGGGATCTTCTTGCCGCGATTTTTGTTTTCGTAGCACCACAGTCTGTCCTATGTTAATACTAAACTATTTGTATTGGGCGGGAGAGGGGATAAGAAGATAGAATAGCGGATTAGGGCAGATGCACTGTAGAGTGGCGGAAACAGAGATGTGCAGTCTGTACGCTAGATCTCTCCCTATTCCGTTGGACGCTCGGTGCGGCTCCGGCCCGGCTCCGCTAGGGCTCGCCCACCAGGTTGGCCGCTACCGCCGAAGCCCGTCAGGGCTTTTGGTCGCATTTCTGGGCCACCTTTACTGTGGTTGCCCCGGTTGTGCAATTGTCCTAGATGTGCAATTTGTGAACCATGGCTCCTCTAGTTTCCCGGCGCGGCCAAAAATATTCCAGCGTAAATTATAGACCCTACGCTTGATGACTACGA
>Ga0307515_10025323_pt1 | contig 10274 bp, 3 predicted proteins | sample 17_EM_MG_FD_194513 | JGI IMG/M metagenome (GOLD analysis project Ga0307515, IMG submission 194513) | Populus trichocarpa ectomycorrhiza microbial communities from riparian zone in the Pacific Northwest, United States - 17_EM | ecosystem: Host-associated > Plants > Roots > Unclassified | place...
TACAAAACAAATCTTGGTAACGAGTCAAGGTTGTTGTAGTCGAATTACGTACATGCAACTGCCTGTCGGTCGTAGGGATGACTTCCATCGCTTAATACAGACTGGCAAGAAACAATAAGGTATACCTTTGCTCCTTAATACCGCTAGCCTATGTTAGTGGAATGTTAGGGAGGATCGAGGTTAGGCCTACAGAAGTTCTAGCACCTCCTGTAATTCCAGCGAGGGAATGCGATAGATACGTGTGAGCCAATAGAGAGCTGCGCATATCTATATACGATTAGAGCCCACTATTAAAATCGAAGCCAAGCATAGTTGGTTTATTACAGATGCAACAAGGAGGCGACTCCTCCAGATTTACGGGTCGTATGTTGCCCTTCGGGCGTCGTACAAAGGGATTTGGAATCCTGCCGCTTCCTCTATCGACATAATCACCAAATGAAGTGCCGAATACTATCGGTACAAGGGGTTTAATATATGAAGGTAGCTCTAGTGACGAGCTGTATCAGAGGAATTGATGAGGTAGTATGAGTTCATTGGTTCCCGGCAAAAGCATCCCTACTACCCCACAATATGCTTATATCGACTCTACCAAATCTCTCCACTTCCTTCACAAGTTCTCCAGCGCGTCAGCAGTATTATATCTACCGAGGACAAAGTGAGTAACTTTCAGGATATACGTATATGGTGCTCAATGAATCCCTAATACCATCCGTATCCATACGCAGCATCATCACTGCCAGTGGATCCGCCATAGCCGGCCTCCATCCACTATGACCTGTCTAGAGGCGCCTTTGGGATTACCTATATCGCTGTGGCTCAGTGGCTGAATGGTGCAATCGTAAAATCTACGCAAAACTCGACGCAAAACTCGTACGTCTGCTTTGCAGCTACGCCGTACCAGTACCATTGCAAAACCTGCGGAGAGTAGGGAGTCAGCGGCAATTTTTGCTATCAGAGAAAATTCCACCAAAACCCCTTCCTCTTCTGTTCGCGGGAAAATGTAAGGACTGAAATGAACGTACACATTGTCCGGCGGCTGCGCAACGCTTCTCCAACCCCTTTGGAATCGCAATGCTGAAATTTGTGATTATTTTTAGGGAGTGTTGGCAAGGTCTGATCTGCGTAACCCGTAAAGCTAATCAAGGGGTCCCCAATCACCCGACTCGTTTTCGTATCCACCACGTTCACGTTCCCGCTCCTGTATGCCGAATTCGAATCCAGATCAGCATATCCAGAACCCCCAACAGTGAACTTCCGCACATTGGCTTTATTATCGGCGAGTTGCAGCCCTTTGCATAGTCGCAGATTACACTGTGCCGCATTGTACGCACTGTTAGTTGCAGCGGCTTCCGGCAGCCCTTTGACATGTGATGTGTTGTCCGCCTTTATGAGGTTGGTAACGCCACTGCCACATGCAGCGAATGAGGCCGCGCCAACTGCACGGGGTGCTGGAATTGTGGTTATCCCGTGACTCTAGGCAGTGCTGGCGAGCGCCGCAGCAGCGAGGTAGGAGGACAGTGAGAAGTGCATTACAATTGACGTTTAGTAGATTCTTTGAGTTTTTGTTCAATTTTAAACTGGAGTGAAAGCGAAGCTTAGAGAGAAATACTGGCACTCGGGATGTGAAAATTGACTGGGGTCAGATGCCTGGGGAATATTCAAAACAATTGCAGCATGTACAAAATACTTATGTGCTATCATATCAGGCTATACCTCTTAGGCACGACCTGGCCTCATCAGACTGTGTTATCCAGCCACTATATATACTATCAATCTAATGTTTCCTTTAAGCAGCTTGCCCCTGAGTAAAAAGTGTGGGACGAGTAGAAGGCATAATGGTAGATTGAATATTTGGCTAATTGAGTAACAGCACCGTGGGTCTACCCTTCGCCTAACAGGCCCTTGGAATGAAGCTTGAAATGGACCCAGATCGGCCCCAATTGGTGGCATATGTTCGCGGGTGTTGCATTGCCATAGTAACCGTAAATTGTGCCACGAGGGATATGTGAACATCTTGAGTTCGAACCGGCTTTGACAGAAATCGCACATATGCTCTCCACTGCAGTCAGTGATCTCATTGGAGTGGAGCTGACTACTCAATCCAATGGATCCTAACTAGACTGCTGTCCTATTTCGGTAACCGCTATTCCTATCTAGGTATGGCCCATTGGATTTGGACTGGAGCTTTGGAGTGGATTTAACCTCAAATCCAGTCCAGTCCAGTCCAATGAGATCACTGATTGCAGTGTCAGTAGCAGGGCCAATATCCCGATCTGTCTTGGTGATTGGTAAGTAATATGTCGTAATGTTATCTATCATCTGAAGCTAAATATGCCGCTTCAGTCCCACTTCATTCACACGTAAGTCATGCGAGAGATGACCAAGGTCCTAAGCGTGGAAAAAAGGTTATTGTAACTTTGGTTTACGGTCCTCTTCAGCGGTCACTTAAATTGTGCCATTCTTGGCCCTTGCTTCATTTTATTCTGACTCAGTAACCACCCGTTTATCTCTAAGTAAATCAATAATTTTTCATTTCATATAAAACACTATCTAGCTTGTTTTCGAAAGTTTGCTTTCAGGCATCTTGTTACCTCAGCGAGCTTAGACGTGAATTTGATTGGAGCGGATATTCCTTCGGCCCGTTAGCAAGCTGACTAACATCTACTAAAATCACGTCTAAGAGTTACCTCAGCGAGCTCAGACGTGATTTTGATTGGAGCGGATGTTCCTTCGGCCCGTCAGCAAGCTGACTGACATCCACCAAAATCACGTCTGAGAGCCTTTGGCGAGCTTTGTTAAAAGCGTAAGCAAAAATGTTAGTTTTCGCGATTTTATAAGGGGATTTCCTCCACGACGTAATAAAATAAAGTCTTCAGATGTTCATAGATATATCTTAGGGGGCCACTTTATATATCAAAGGCCTTAGAATTACATTATCCCCTCCCGAATCTGAGATCAATTTCGTTAAAGTTGAAATTCCCGTTGTTAAAAGCGTAAGCACTTTTACGTACGGCCCGTATAGGCCCATATAAAGGTATAAAAAGCCTAAAATCTCATAATCTATAGAGCTAAACCTCCTGAGCAATTTCATATAATTTTTACCTTAAAAGACGTTGTGGGGATGTTGATCAATTTTGTTGGGGTTTGTGAGTTTTCTCTATTAAAAAAGCTTGTGCTTCTATACAAATCTCGCCAAAGTGCCTCAGACTAAGAAATCGATCAAATATCCGAAGGAGTTTAGCGCGCCAGCGCAATCGATTTCTTAGTATGAGTCCACTGAGGTAAGTCTAAGAGCGTTTGGCGAGTTTTGTTAAAATTATTAATAAAAATCTTAGTGTTTGTATCAATTTAATGATACAATTGAGTTATATCCAGGGGCACGAAATACGTATAGTATCGTATGCTCTTTTGGATGGTGGTGACTGTCGATTCTATTGAGGTAGACTACGTGGTCTATATACTGACGCGCCTCCCCCCTAATTAGTCAGCACGTAGGTAGTTGGTGCACTGAATGCGTAAATACGCGTTCGTACACTAGGTGCTGTAATTATACACTGGCGGTACTTGGAAAATGAAACTACTTGTGTACAGCCTCTGTAATTACCTCAATAGAACTATAAAACACGTAAGGAAATACATAGGAAATCCCTCCCAAGGTGCCTTTTGGGCTGCCTTCCAAACGGTGCTCTAAGCTGGCCGTAAGTCCTGCTTACGGTCCGTAAAATAAACTGTACGGCCCTTTAACGGGCCGTAAATGAACTATACGGCCTTCCGGCGGGCCGTAACTAAACCATAAATACTCTGTTAGTCTCGCTCTACCTATTCTGTAACCTTTAGGCTAAGCTTGTTTATGTTGATTAGGGTTTTAAGGGCTTAATACGGCTTTGCCTTAGTTATGGCGTCTACTAAGTTGTCTCTACGGCTAATCTATTTAACCTCCGTAATTTCACGTCGTTTATAGGCCTGATGTAAGCACATTAGGTCGACTATAAGCCTCTTTTCTTATATTATACCTAGTTTAACTAGGCAGTTATAGAGGGACTTTAAGTCGGTATATAGGACTAAAGGTAGTTGCTCCAATTGTAAAATCTTCTAAATTGTTAACTTAATTGCGGCTGCTATATTAAAGCTATAAGCTAGTGCATATAGTTTAGAAGCTAGTATACTACGGGTTACTTATTTACACTTAATTAAAGACCAGTGTAGAATATTTACGTCCTAATTATGGTCCGTAAGTACGATTATAAAGCCGATTTGCGATAATAGGTCCCTATTATTAGCGAAGGAGGCGTCTATAAATACTATTATGCTAAGGGAATTTAGGTCCAGTGGTATAAAAGTAAGTCCTCTTATCGCGTTGTTAATTTGCTATTAAATGCGCTTGTTAAACTGCTTAATATTTTCTTTTTACAGATTTACTGCCTAGGCCGTAAAGAACAAGTTATAGGTAGATTTGGGTTAGCAGACTGTAGCTATATAGGCGCCTCTTATACGCTATACAGCGTATTAGTCCTTTATATTTATAGTCTTATAGGTCTCTCTATAGGAACTAGTAAGGTCTATAGGCTTTACTATAATAGGCTTTAGGTTTTAAGCTTAGCGTTCCTAAGTTAGCTAGATTAAATTACCTTTTTATATAATTAAGCCTTTGTTAAACTTAATTAGAGTTTACTTAGTTAATTACTCTTACGGCTTTGCTAGGAACTTAGCTTCTTAGAGTTTAGTCTCTTTAGCGTCCGTAAAAGTCTAATCCGCTAAAAAGAGAGTATTATCTATTTAGAGTCCAATAATACTAAGGCTGTTTAATAGGGTATATAGGAGGCAGGGGTTATAGGTCGACTACTCTATCCTAAGTTTACGGATATAGTACTAGTAGTATATTTTAAACTAATAGTTTCTAGCTTCTAGTACTCCGTAAAGTGGTTTTATAATCTATAAAATTATTCCTAGTTATAAATTAAGCTCAAGCGGTAGTCGTATAAAGATATCCCTACTTAGGTAGGTATTGGACTATATATAGGCTTGTAAGATATCCCATAAATAAAGGGCTACGGGTTTAGTTTATTGTAGTCTAGGCGTAAGCGTAAGTATAATCTATTAACTAACTTATTAAATTGTAGGCGATTATATAAGGACTAGGTCTTTTCCCTTATTATTATAAGCTTATATAACGAGCCTTAATTTCTTAAAGGCTTTGTTAGTACTAGGGTGCTTAATCTTATTAATAAAGCGTAAGTTAAATATACGGACGCCTTGCGGAACATCTCTATCCGTTATAACCGTAAAGACGCCCTTTTTAAGTAGTCTGTTAATCTCTTTGCGTCATAAGTCCGTAAAAGGGGATTCCTATACTAGAACTGATATATCTGTAGGCGGAGATTGCCTTACGGATGTGCCTGCGGAGGTTAGGTAATTCTCTATTATAGGGTTCTTAGTTACGGGGTGCTTTTAGGGATATCCTTAACTACGTTTTACGGCAGGTTTAGTGGGTTTAGTAGGTATATGGGGGACTTTTATAGTGGGCATAGGTGCTTCTAGTTTGTTTAAAGGTAGGGGTGTTTCTAGTTCGTCTAGTTTAACATTATAGGTGTTTTCGGACCGAAGATAGGGTTTTATAAACGTGCTTCTAAAGCTAGTCGGTCCACTAGGGAGTTATACACAGCACGTTTCGTTTTCTATAGCTAGTAAACAATAAGGTCCGGTCTAGTTGCCGCTTTTACACCATATAAGGACTTCTAAATTAAGTGGGAGGTTATAAACTAAGGTTGTGTCTGGTCCGTTACGGTAGTATAGGGCGCTATTAATAGCTTGTTTGGCCCATAGTTTAACTATTTCGGCTATTACCTTCTATATTATAGCTGCTTAATCTATAATAGACGGGGCAGAAGGGTCTAGTTTACTTATCCTTAGGTAGGCTCTATAAACTAAGAGGGTAGGTACTAGTCCGTTAGGGCTAGTGGTGTTATTAATGGCTTTTACGGCCATCTATAAAGCTAGTTTCTTTTAGATATCCTTACACTCGTCTATAATAATCTAGTAAGCTCTCTATAGAGCTAGGTAAGCTTACTTAATAAGCCTAATAAACTAGTACGCCTTAACTAGAACGGCTTTTGTTAAAATAGCTATGGCTATAGTATACTATTGGAATTTCTTGCTAATAAAGTTTTTACTAGCGTTATAGGTAATATACTTAGGAGGCCTAAGGTATATATTAATCTAGTAGGTCCGTAAAATATCCTAAGTGTATTTTATAGATATATTTTACAACTAACGGGCGGCTTAATAGTAGGTTGCCTTGTTAATTATATATAATACTAAACTGCCGTTAATATATATAATGTCTATATATACTAAGTAGTTAAAGTTAAGGTCCTTATAAAGGGTAAACTTAAATCGGCCTAGGGAACGTCTATATTTCTGGCAAAAGGAGCAGTATTTAGTTAGGTAGTTAATTGCCTTCCTATTAATATTGTTATATTTAGAGCGTTTAAGGACTCTATATAGCTTTTCGGCTAATAGGTGGCTAAAACGGCGGTATAGGCGGTGGATTTCCGTACTGGTAAGGTAGTATGGGTTATAGTTAAAAGATTCCTAAATATAGGTCTGTAGAGTCTCTCCCTATATAAGGAATAGGTGTCTAAATCGTTATATAATTAGTAGGGTAATATACTTACTTCCTAGGGCAGTTACAGGGCTAATTAAGGTGTCCGTAATATTGTTATAGTAAACCTATAACTTATTTATGTCCGTAAGGTAAAGTAAGAAAGGGGTGTCTGCTTTTACTATGTGGAAGTTAACTAGGCTAATTAGGGTCTTAACTGTAACTGATTTAATTAATATAGTTAAGCTAATGCTAAATTGGACGTTTACGGCCCTAGTTTATATAGTATTAATATCTATATTATTATTTGCGGTGGTCCTATATATAAGGTATTATCCGTAACCTATAGTAGACTTCTTAAAGGCACCTATATTAATTATAATGCTATAGAATTATTTAGGGGTATAGCGTTCTGTAGTAATATATACAAATAGGTCCTATTCGCGGTCTATAACGTCCGTAATAGGTTTAACAGGTATATTTATAGGCTGGTTTTTAGGTGCAATTAAGTGTATAAAGGAGCGGTCGGCTAATACGGTCGTAATATTAAAGGCTTAGCTATCCGTAAAAGGTTTAAAAGTGGTTAGGAATATCTTTAAGGTCTCCTATTCCTAAGCGTTTAAGTTAAAGTTAATTATAAGGGCTTCTATTAACTTATTAGGAGGCTCCTCTTCTTTCTCTCCTTTATATTCTAAAATGAACTAGTTAATCTAGCTATTAAATCTCTTTTTAGACTTATTACGTTCTTCCTAGGTATACCTTATAGACTAATATCCTTTCTTACCGCATATAAAGCACTTCTAGCTAGTTTGTCTATAGGGGTATACTTTTGTATAGGGGTTGCTATAGGGGTTATAGGTAGGACTTAGTCGGTGCGGGTACTGCTAGTAGTAGTAGCGGTCTGTAAAATAGGTATTTAAGTCTGTTTATAGGTTTTATAGGTCTGTAGTAAAGGCTTAAGTACTGCTTAATAGGGTTAAGACTTTATATATTATAATAGAGGACCATAAGTTATTAATAAGGCCAGTTAAGGTGTCTACGGGCTTATAATAGGTATACTTATAGGGCTTTACTTCCTAGTAAGCCGTAATAAGTTTATTGTGTAGAAAGTCATCTGTTTAAAGCTTAATATTAAGGCCGTACTATAGGTGCCGAAGGTCTTTAATAAGAATTTACAGGCACTCTATAGTCGATTTTTTAGTATTCTTATTAATTACGGTCCGTAGCTTAGTCGCATTCTATTAGGTAAGGATATTACGCTTATATTCCGGTCCTTTAAAGTAGTTATGGGTAGCTTTATATAGCTTATTAAAGGGAATACTAAGGGGGTTACTCTTAAGGTTAGTGTAGTAGTGGTTAAGTGCTAGGCCGCGCAGTATGGTAGAGTAGGCTTAGCTAAACTTCTATTTAGGAATATTGGCCTTCTAACAGAGATCCGTAAAGATGGTTAGTTTAAAGTTAAAGTTATTATTTTTACCGCTATACTTAGATTTATTAGTATAGAGCTTAGCTAAGTTAGCTAGCTTCTTACCATAGGTCTTTACTTAAGTGGGTTGCGGATTTATAACTTAGGTAGGTTATAGATCTATAACTTAGATAACAGAAGGGTTTTAGTCTATATTTTAGTTTACGGGGGTATTATAGTCCGTAACTTAAGTACTAGGTATACTTTAGCCTATAAAATTAATTCTAAAATTACTTAGGTTTATAGGATGAATTTAGTTAAGTAGGTTAGGTATAAGGCTAGTAATACTATTAAGTTTAGGAGAAGTAAAGAGTTTATTAGTAGCTTTAACCTAGTCTAGGATTTCCTCTTTAGTCCATTCTATTTAGCCCTTCTTCTATATTATATTATATAAGGACCATATAATAGTAACTTATTTATCCTTTTTAACCTATATACCTTAGTGACGTAAAAGGGTTTATAGGTTATGGATAGTAGTAGGGTTATAGGCCTTAAGAATAGCTTCCGTAAAGTTTACAAAGTCTTCCTTATATTACTCCTATAGGTCGTTATTTAGAAGCTTATAGTGTCTGTATTTAAGAATTTTAAAATTAATATAGTTATTAACGCTGTTTATAGACGTAAGGTCAACTCCCTAACTCTACTTCTTTTAACCTTTATTAATTTGCTTAGTTATATCTGCCATATTATATAGCGTAGTATATCTATATAAGCTGTAGTAGGTAATAATAGCTTATAGCGGGTGGAGGAGGTCTTATAATGGTCCGTAAAATTGATTAGCGGGTCCGTAACAGTTTAAGAGGTCTTATAATAGTCCGTAAAGGTAATTAATAGGTCTATAACGGTTTGTAGGAGGGTAGGGGGTTTCCATAAGGTCTTGTAACGGTCCGTAAAGGCAATTAATGGGTCCATAACGGTTTATAGGAGGGTAGAGGGTTTAAGGTTTAAAGGAGGCTAAGGATAAGGAGTTCTGTAAAGGTTTATATTCGCGTTTATAAACTTCTAGTAAACCGTACTAAGACTTAAATAAGTATACAGAGTTAGAGATAAGTCCGTAATCCCTGACTTCCGACCTTCTAGTAGGTCGTACTAGGAGTCTAAATAGGTGGTCGCTGTCGAGTATCGCTTAGGGGGAGGTGTCAAGTGATTGCTGATCTGTGCGCGCTCACTAATCAGTATTTGTATTAATTTAATAATACAATTGAGTTATATCTAGGGGCACGAAATACATATAGTATTGTATGCTCTTTTGGATGGTGGTAACTGTCGATTCTATTGAGGTAGACTACATGGTCTATATACTGACGCGCCTCCCCCCTAATTAGTTAGTATGTAGGTGGTTAGTGCACTAAATGCGTAAATACGCGTTTATATACCAGGTGCTGTAATTATACACTTAGTTTTAGTAATTTTATTAGGGGATTTCCTCCACTATATAATAAAATAAAGTTTTTAAAAGTTTATAAATAGATCTTAGGGGGCTATTTTGTATACCAAAGGCCTTTAAATTGCATTATCCCCTCCTAAATTCGAGATTAATTTCATTAAAGTGAAAATTCCTATTATTAAAAGTATTAGCATTTTTAAATACCTTTATATATAGGCCTACGTAAAGGTATAAAAAGCTTAAAATCTTATAATTTATAAAGCTAGATCTCCCAAGTAATTTAATATAATTTTTATTTTAAAAAATGTTATAGGGATTTTAATTAATTTTGTTGAAAATTATAAGTTTTCCTTATAAAAAAAGCTCGTGCTTTTATATAAATCTCGCCAAAGTCTCTTAGACTAAGAAATCGATCAAATATCCGAAGGAGTTTAGCGCGTCAGCGCAATCGATTTCTTAGTATGAGTCCACTGAGGTAAGGCATCTTGTATTTATACAGTTGCTTAGTACCAGAACGTCCGACAGTTAGGGATTTACCTCAGCGAGCTTAGACGCTTACCTCAGCAAGCTTAGACGTGATTCTGTTGGTGCGGATTTTCAATCGGTCCGCAAGCTGACTAACTACGTTTGTGATGCACCACTAGTATCACGTCTAAGTTACCTTAGCCTACGCCGTCTTCCGAATTGCAAAATCACGTCTGAGAGGTTACCTCAGCAAGCTCAGACCATAGAATCAATTAGCGGACATACGTATATCCGCAAGCGGATATCGCTAACCTTTTTTGTCAAAAAGTTGATTCTATGGTCTGAGAGACTTTCGC
>Ga0307515_10025324_pt1 | contig 10273 bp, 6 predicted proteins | sample 17_EM_MG_FD_194513 | JGI IMG/M metagenome (GOLD analysis project Ga0307515, IMG submission 194513) | Populus trichocarpa ectomycorrhiza microbial communities from riparian zone in the Pacific Northwest, United States - 17_EM | ecosystem: Host-associated > Plants > Roots > Unclassified | place...
TTTTAATTTTTTTTTATGAAATGTAAGAAATTTTAAATATCAAAACGAAACTAAGCTGGAGAACCAGTGAGTCAGGATATACATGCATGTACAAACTAGTGAACAAAGGGAACAAGCTCCCTTGAACTAAGGAAGGTTCATTCAGCTATAACAACTTATAAACTAGAGAAATCAGATTAATTAGCTTTTATTTTCTCAAGTTATATGCGGCAAAACAATACCAGACTTTATGTTATTTTTATTTCTTTATGTGTTGGGTTATATTTGGGTTTAATTGTAAATGAGCCTTATATAAGTCCACATAAGGGGTCCATTAGGATTTATTTTAGTTTGGAGTCAATATAAATAAAGGCATAACCAGACATGTAAGGGGTCAATAAACTTTTTTTGCCGCACTTGTTGTGTGTTGGTGGGATAATATCCCTTCCTTGGTTCTTTAAAGAATTGAAAAACAACTTATTGAAGAACAACTGACTTCATGGCGTCATCGTTATACTTCTCGTTCGTGAATCAATATTCGATGGGTGGGGGTTTCTGTTTCTAATAGTGCCGGTGCCTAGGTACAAGTTATCTTTGTGTTAAACTCCTATCAAACCTAATTTACTTGGCTTTCCGGGAATTGGTGTCTTTGTGTATGGGTTGCTTTATCACGTGTTCAAGAGGTTCGCATTAGTAACCAATGAGAGAACTTGTTTCATACTCAGTGCTTTGTAAAAAACAAAGTTTGTAGTGTCGTTATTGATGGAGGGAGTTGTACAGACATAGCCAGCACTTATTTGGTGGAAAAATTGGCCTTAACCACCTTGAAACATCCTCACCCTTACCAGCTTCAGTGGCTGAATGAATGTGGCAAAATCAAGGTGACAAGACAAGTGTTGGTGACATTATCCATTTGCAAATATGAGGATAAGGTGCTTTGTGATATGGTTCCTATGCATGCATGCCATTTATTGTTGGGAAGACTATGGCAGTATGATCATAGGGTTACGCATGATGGATTCACAAATAGGTATTCTTTCACTCTTAAAAGGCAACCTATTACTCTTATGCCATTAACTCCAAAACAGGTCATGAAGGACTAAATAAAGCTACAAAGATCAAATGAAAAAAAGAAAGAAAAAGAAAGGAAGGCTGGAATTGAGAAAAAATAATTAAAAAAAAAGAAAGAGAGAAAAACATAAAGAAGATTTCGGCCATAGTGAGAACAAGAGAGGAAAACTTTAATTACATTACAAAAAAAATTGAGATCAAAAGAGCATTATTTTCACACCAGCCCCTTATTTTGTACTCATGTACAAGGAGGCTCTTTTATGTATTAATGATCTCGTCAGTGCTTTGCCGAGCGATATTGTTTCTCTTTTGCAGAAAGTTGAAGATGTCTTTCCCGAATAGGTTATGGCTTACCTTTAATCTGAGGGATTGAACATCAAATTGATTTCATACCTGGCGCATCAATTCCAAATCGACCTGCTTATAGGAGCAATCCTGAAGAGACCAAGGAACTTCATAGGCAAGTAGGTGAATTATTGGAGAAGGGGTATGTGCATGAAAGAATAAGTCCTTGTGCGGTTTCGGTGCTATTAGTTCCCATGAAGGATGGAACATGGAGGATGTGTGTTGACTGAGGAGCCATCAACAACATAACGGTAAAGTATTGTCATCACATTCCTAGATTATATGTTATATTGGATGAATTGCATGGTTCTTGTGTCTTTTTAATTTTTTTTTATGAAATGTAAGAAATTTTAAATATCAAAACGAAACTAAGCTGGAGAACCAGTGAGTCAGGATATACATGCATGTACAAACTAGTGAACAAAGGGAACAAGCTCCCTTGAACAAGCAAAACAAAGGGAACATGCTCCCTGAACAAAGATAGAAGACTAGCAAGCTTAACAAAATCAGTAAACAGGCGCCAAACAATAGAGGATATGGGGCATCGTGGTAGAAGACAGAAGGTCATCCTGCAGCAGTGACTCAAAACCACCTCTACACATCAAACCTCATACAAACAGGTAAGAGGGATCACAAAAGCCAAAAACAATCAAGATGATAGTTGGACAAGGGCAGCACACAAGTCTCCACAGGCTAGCCCACACATTCAGCAGTTAAACCCAATTAGTAGCCTCCTTGTAAACCCCCAGTTATAATTTTTCTAGGATATTAAAATATGATAAATTTAACCGATAGTAAAATGGGTTAAATTAAATGAAAGAAACTTAAATCAAGATAAAAATGGTGAAATTAAGGAAATAAAAAGTGAATATGGTGCTAAATTGTTAGAAAGAAAAAAATTGTGAGGACAAAATAAATACGTAAGACCAAGTGGGGTCAATGTTCAAAGAACAGAAAGTTAGGGGTTTATGTACAAATGATAAAATGACCCCTAGTGTGAAACCTCATAAATTTATAATTTAGATATGCAGATGACTCGGTGGAAACTTTGTAAAACCCCAATAAAAGACTTCACCATGATGAATTGAATAATGAGAAGTAAAATAGAAATGGTGGGAAATTGTAAACTCCCAATCAAATTTTATGATATTAATAAAATTATTGATAATTCAGAACTGAGAATGGGATGAGCTAGTTAAAATAAAATGAAATGAAATAGTATTGAATTATTAGAAAAGAAATTTTAGAGAGAGATTTTTTTTTTGCATAGTATTTTAAAAGCGGACCGAGAAAAGGCATTTGGTTGAACGAAAAGATACCCAAACTTGATATAAAGGTGTTTTAGTAAATATAGATAGATTTGCTATATAATTAGCAAAATTGTGCAGAAATTAACTAGGAGGGCCGAATGAAAGGAAAAAAAAAGGGGGGGGGAGAGAGAGTACCTTGAGAGCAGACATTCAAACAACCATATCTCTGAATTGCACCATTGGATTGGTCTAATTTTTGGATATATTATGGTTCTCACCACCCTCTAACGTTGGGATTTGAATGTTTTAGTTTGGTGTGAGAGATATAGCCCTTGCAATAGTTCAAGGAAAATCTGCCTACAGGTCAGTCATTGTCGCTAGTAGTTGTTGCCTTTGTCCATCGTTGGATCATATTGATGAGCTCAATTTTTGATATGTGGGTCATATTGATGAGCTCTTCATTATGAATGGTGAAGATCGAGATTAGAGACTCCGAAAAGAAGTTATTCATTGGAGAACATTACATTGTCAATTTTCAGGTCCGTTTTGGTTTTGTCTTTATCTAGGAAGATCTAACCGTTAAAATGTTATGATGTTTTGGTATGTGTTTCATGGTATAATGGTGGTTAACATCACCGTGTGGATTGTATTCATTCGGATTGAGTTTAGAGAAACTTGAACCTTAATGAAACATTTGTTTAAATTAGGTTAGTATAAATGAAATGAATGGAAAATGTGGTGGCTTGATTTGTGTTTAACCATAAAAAAACATGTTAATTATCATTTAAATTGAAGAAAATTCTTAATTTCTTTCCTTAGCCATGTTCGGCCATATTATTGATAATAGGAAAAGTGAGATATTGGTTGTCCCAATCTATGTCTTGGGACTTAACAGATTTATGACCCACTTTTCAGCTGTGGTTAGGGAACCAAAATGATAAAATTCCAGATTGGGTTCTTCAAAAAGGTTATAGGTATGGATGCTATCTTTTAAACAAAACTGACCTCGTATAATTTGGAGTTATAGAACTCCAGCTATGGACTGAAAATGAAAGAAGGGTCAAACTGTCTTGTATTTGATAGATTTTGTTGAGTACTATAACAGATAATTTCGGGGGAAGTAAGGGCAGAATTTGACTTTCAATCCTTCAATAGAGTTGTAGAACCGTGTCTTACCTTTCCAAGGAGCCAAACCAAACTTAAAACCGAATTCTATAACTTTACTTACGAATTAAATGGTAAACAGTGTTCTCGAGTGAAATCTGATCTAGAAAGTGTAATGAGGTAGTTGAAGGAAATAATCGAAAAATGAAATTAAAACATGGTGATGAATTCATATGAATGAAATTGCAATAGTATGAGAACACACATTGTGAGCACCTTGTCTTTTCAATTTGTGTAAACTCATTGATAAATTTCAGAATTTATTGTTTTATTGTTTCGATAAATATTGGAATGAATATGAGTACCTTGCATACATTGATGTGTATTAACTAATTATGATATAATTGGAATGGATACGAGTGTCTTACGTACATTGATATGTAACAAACTTGTGATGATATTATTGGAATGAATAAGAGTACCTTGCGTACAACGGTATAGATCAATTAGTTAGGATAAATTGGCTCTTAAAAAGATATTTTTGACACTCTTATATGGTATGTGATATGGCTAGGGGTTGAGATAAAGAGAAAAAAGTTGAATTGTGGATGTTGTGTGTAAATTGAAGGGTTGATGAATTTGGACAGATTCGTCTCTTGACTTGTGGAGTGATTAATACTTAAAAGTGCATTCTCATTAAGGCTTTATATCATCATATTGCACTTAAGTATCATTAAATTCTCTAACTTAAGCATGTTTTATAATAACAAGTTTGATAATATAAGATAACTTTAATTTATGATAAATGCTCATTTTAAATGCAGGCATATCTCACAATTCAAGGATTGATTGATGTGAGTAACTATTGAAAGTGAAAGGACAAAGAAAGGGCTAAGCTTAGAAAGAGATGCTGGTTCAATTCAAACAAGAACACCATTCAGTCATTGGGTCATATCTGGAGCTGTAGATCTTGGATTTCAGTTTGGTTTATATGGCTATAAAGCTAAGACATAGGCCTAAAACATTAATGAGAGTCCAAGACTCAATTCTGCCATTTTGGAGTCCAAATCTTAGCATCAAAAGAGAAGTCTGAATCTGTCCTATAGCCCAGACACTGTTCAGTCCATATATCGGGTTCTAGAAGTCCAAATGAGCTGATTCTTCTTTTGGTGGAAAGCTGATACAGATTCCTACAACTTTCATGAGGACCACTTTGCCAAGTTCTGATTGTGGCAATGTTATTTCATCTAGAAAACAAATCCATACCTAAACCAGCAAGTCCACTAAGTCATTAGTTGGCCACTAATTCAATAGTTAATTACCAAATGAATAGTTCTTTTTGGTCTATAAAAGGAGACATTTTCCATTCATTTAGGCATCTTAGTTTTCAAATCAAGATCATTTGCTTGCTCTCTCTCTTTGTAATGTTCAAGTCTTATTTCATGTTTTATTTTCATTATTCTCTTGTTTATGCTTTTCATTTCCTTTACTATTCTTAGTTAACTTATATCATAATTATGTTCTTATCTTGTTTATTTATGTTCTTCTTCTTCAATATGTCTAGCTAAGTTAATTATGTCAAGGTGAAAAGGTTTCATTAATGGTGTTAGAATATGTATAATATAAACTCAACATGGACTTCAATGTTTATATCCAAGAAAGTTTGTTATTAATATGTTTTATCTTTTTATCTTACTAATTCTTAATACCTTGCTTGTTAAATGATTAATCTAGATTTGTGTTGTATAACACTTGGTACAATAAATGCTTGATCCTTCATAGTCTTCGACCGACATCGTTGTTATGAGAGGAACTTGATTTGTTGTTAACATAAGTTAGCATCATGAAATCCTGACAATATTTAAAAGTATGGTGTTACTAAAATAAGATAATTAATATGATCATGTTAAAAATTTATAATGAACTATTAAGGATAAATCATCCGATTGGAACCTCCTTTGTGTGTGGTTTCCAGTGGAGTAATAAAAAAAGTTTATACTATACTTATTTATAATACCATTAGTGGATCCTCTAACCTTGACAACTGTTTTTATTATTGTTTAATCATCACATTAATCTCACATCTCAAAGATCTCTTTAATTCTTTGTTTTATTATTATTATTATTATTATTATTATTTGTAATTTATATAATTGACCTCCTTGTGGATCGATCCCGGTCTTACCGGGTTATTTATTACTTTGACACTCCTGCACTTGGGATAAGACATCAACTCTTTGATCGTGTCATGGAGAGAATTCGAGTAGGCGGATGAGGTAAATAGGATCAGGTTCCTTCATAGTAATTGTAGTTTTGGATGTTGAGTAACTAAGGAAACTGGTCTTACTCAATTTGGAGCTATAGAACTCCAGTCATGGGTCACCAACCGAGACTGGGTCATGACAGACCCTATAGGGCAATAGGTCTGATTTGTTGACGAATAATTTCGAGTGTCTTGGGGGCAGAATTGGGTTCTCCTCCCTTCATGGGACTTGTAGCCCCGTGTCTTAGCTTTTTGACGAGACCAACCTCGCTTGAAACAGAGTCCTATAACTCTAGAGATAGGCAAAGATCTTAGGAGAGGTTGGAATACGACCTCTGCTGGCAGATTCGGAAAGTCGCTAAAGCGACTATTTAGACGCATTAAAGAGTGAAAATTTGGGTCCTTTACCTTCAAGGAATATGTGATATTATATCTTAGCTTCGAAAAGAAACGAGCTATGTTCGAAATGAAAATTTATAATGATAACTATGGTCGAACAAAGAATGACAATATTAATGGGTGAAATTGGAATGAACTAGCGTACATTTAATGTATGTTAAGATCCCGGGTAAGGGGATCACCATGCATCGATGCCTATGGGGCATGAACTAGCATACATTTAGTGTATGTTAGGATCTCGGGTAAGGGGATCACCATGCATCGACGCCTATGGGGCATGGACTAGCATATATTTAGTGTATGTTAGGATCTCGGGTAAGGGTATCACTATGCATCGACTAGCATACATTTAGTGTATATTAGGATCCCGGGTAAGGGGATCGCTAAGCATCGACGGCTACGAGGTGATGATGATACTGGTGAAATTGGTATTGACAATGAGTTAGGCAGAAATAATTGTGGTTGATCTTATGGAATCTTGAATGGAAGTTGAAAATGAAAGATGAAATGGTTTTAGTAGTTGAATGAGAAAGAGTTACAATGGAAACAAAAATGAAGAAGTAAATAGAATGTGAATACATGTTTGCCTTTTTAAATTGTTGGATATTTGTGTTACTATACTTATTGTGATATTCATGTTTTAATAATATGTATTTCATTTCAGGACCGTCGCATGCACGACAAGAGTAGATCCTAGCTTTTGTTCACTTTTTGTTATGTAGTTCTAGGGAGTATATCCTTGTATTTTAAAATATTAAAACATTTATATAACTTAATTTATATAATTGATGTTCAAACTTGAATAGATGAACTTAACTCTGAAATTCATATAATCATGTTTCATGTATGCGTGTTTATCTCATTTATTCCTCTATAATGATATTTGTTATTCAATGTATGTTATAAAGATTATGGTTGTGAAGATGATGATTTCCATCCTGCAGCAGTGAACCAAAGCAGCCTCCATACAACAAACCTCATGCAAATACAAGAGCCAAAAGCAGTTAAGATGACGGCTGGACAAGAAGCAGCACAATAGCAACAATAGTGTACTATATATGCAGTATAAGGAAACCATCACAGAAAACATGCTCTGCATCAAGACCTCAAAAGTGGCAGCACCATAAATTATAGGCTAATTTTCATAGACTAGCGCCAGGAAAACAACCTCTACCCATATATTCTTCTTAAGAGTGGATATCATCAGATTAGGATGAAGGAAAATGATGAATGGAAAACTGTTTCTAAGGCTAAATATGGTTTGTATGAGTGGTTAGTGATGCCTTTTGGTTTAACTAATTGATATGGTTCAGCCTTGTGATACAACCCAAGCAAGGTCAGATTCAAATTTTGGCATAAAATTTTCTACCGTCTAGTTTTACACTATTAAGCATAACTCCAAATCCAACCGTTGGATCAAGCTAAACCTTTACCAGACAATTCCAGAGGTATTTTTCTATGTTGGGGTAAATTGTTGGTGAATCAGAGTTCAGAAATGACTTGCGATATAGGTCAGAACAGATTGTATGAATTTTGTTGTTTACTTCATTTTGACGTGTGAACTTCCTATTTGGCAAGGATCCTTTTTCTAAAAGGATGTGGCGGCTTGTTTAGGGAATTTTCTAGTTCCACAAGAATCTTTAATGAGTTAAAACATAATTTTCAAGAGTGGCAACGATTCATTAATGTTCCAGAATCCTTTTTTTCTAAGGATTCCTTATTCATCCTAGCTACACAACGAAGGAAAGGCTGGTGCTATTTAATGACAGATTAGTTATTTTTATTATTTTCTTTCATGTTTGGGCTTAATTAAAACTTTGTTTTGAGCTACGATCCAATGCTTGTTTGGATCAGGTTATGGGCTTTTTAGTTTAGGATTTTTGGGTTAGTTTGGTATAGGGGTCAGTTCAGCCCACAATGGTAGATCCATTAGGGTTAATTTTTAAGAATTATTTAAGTATATGTAACTAAAATTTTGGCAGCCATTGATGAGTATTACTTCTGAATTTTTCGATTTTAACGTGTGAGAGTGATTCTTGCATTCTTTAGGTCTTGAACGAGCTGAATCTGACTTATTGAAGATTAACTAGCTTCGTGGCATAATTCTACTTCATTCCAATAGTGTTGGTGCCTTGGGGCAGGTTTCCATTGTGTCCGGCTTTTCAAGATCAGATCTCAATCTTGATTGTAGGTTGCGTGACCACATGATCACGAGGTTCGCATCACTAATGCGCCAAGCATATTTATGCATTTGATGAACCATGTTTTGCGTGTATTTATTGGCAGATTTGTAGTTGTGTATTTTGATGATATCCTAATTTATAGCAAAAATTTGGAAGAACATGTAATGCATTTGAAATCTGTTTTGGAAATTCTAAGGAAAGAAAAGTTGTTTGCTAACCTCATGAAGTGAATCTTTTGCACGGATAAGCTTATGTTTTTTGGTTTTGTTGTTAGTAAGAGAGGAATTGAGGTGGACGAGGAAAAGGTGAAGGCAATCCAAGAATTGTCAACGCCTACAACAATCAGCCAAATGAGGAGTTTCCACGACTTAGCTAGCTTCTATAGACAGTTGTTCATGATTTTAGTAGCTTAGCTGCCCCTCTTAATGAAGTCATCAAGAAAAATGTGTCGTTTAAGTGAGGGAAAGAACAAAAAAATGCATTTAATTTGAAAGGAAAGTTAACTAATACACCTTTGCTTGTTTTACCTAACTTTGCTAAAACTTTTGAAATTGAGTGATGCTTTAGGAATAGTATTGGAGCTGTTTTAGCCCAAGAAGGTCGTCCATTTGCTTATTTTAGTGAAAAGTTGAGTGGGGTAGTCCTAAATTACCCCACTTATGATAAGGAGATGTATGCCTTGGTAAGAGCTTTGGAAAATTGGTAACACTATCTATGGCTAAAGGAATTTGTGATTCACACAGATCATGAATCTTTAAAGCATTTGAAAGGACAACAAAGGTTGAACAAACGCCATGGCAAGTGGGAGGAATTCATTGAAACATTTTCTTCTGTGATCAGATATAAGTAAGGTAAGGAAAATATGGTAGCTGATGCATTGTCCCGAAGGTATGATTCACTTTCCATTTTAGATATAAAATTACTTGGCTTTGAATACATTAAGGATTTGTATGCATGAGATTCTGATTTTGGTGATGTGTTCAATGCATGTGAAAAAGTGGCATTTGGTAAGTGTTATAGGCATGATGGATTTTTGTTTCGGGAAAATAAATTGTGTGCCTATGTGTTCTTTGCGTGAATTGCTTGTGAGAGAAGCTCATGGTGGTGGTTTTGGTGTAACTAAGACATTAGAAATTTTGCATAATCATTTTTTTGGTCTCTTATGAAACATGATGTGGAAAGAATCTGTGAGAAGTGTATCACGTGTAAACAACCTAAGTCTAAGTTGAACCCTATAGTTTGTACACCCCTTTACCAATACCTAGTGAACCTTGGACTGATATTTCTATGGATTTTGTTTTAGGTTTACCTAGGACTAAAAGGGGAAGAGATTCAGTTGTTATGGTGGTAGATAGATTTTCCAAGATGACACACTTCATTGCATGTCATAAAACTGATGATACATCACATATAGCTGATTTATTCTTCAAAGAAATTGTTAGGTTACATGGCATGCCAAGGACTATTATTTCTGATAGGGATGCAAAGTTTTTAAGTTACTTTAGGAAGACTTTGTGGGGAAAGTTGGAAACCCAAGTTGTTGTTGATTAGTACTTAAAAGTGCATTTTTATCAAGGTTTTATATCATCATTTTGCACTTGAAGTATCAATAACTCCTTAACGAAAGCATGTTTTATAATAACATATCTAATAATATAAGATAACTTTAATTTATGGTA
>Ga0307515_10025325_pt1 | contig 10273 bp, 5 predicted proteins | sample 17_EM_MG_FD_194513 | JGI IMG/M metagenome (GOLD analysis project Ga0307515, IMG submission 194513) | Populus trichocarpa ectomycorrhiza microbial communities from riparian zone in the Pacific Northwest, United States - 17_EM | ecosystem: Host-associated > Plants > Roots > Unclassified | place...
ACGTAACTTTCCAAGTCTATGAAGAAACAGCAAAGCAGCAGTTAACACGAGTTAGAGAAACACTCCGTTTCACAAGCTTGAAGAAAAACAATAACAGAGTCCTGAAAACAATTGTGGAGACTAACAACTTGGTTTTTAAATTGATTTTTATTTATAAATATATTAAAATAATATTTTTTATTTTTAAAATTAATTTTAATATCAGCATATTAAAACGGTCTAAAAACAAAAAATAATAATCAAATTTTTAGATAAATTAGAGAATTTATGAGTATTTTAGTTTTTATAATCAAATTTTAATAGCCAAGCGATCTAAGAATATCCTTTACCATCAGTCTATTATTAACTGACGAGGACATTGAAGAACGATGAAAACACGTCATATTGAGAAGAAAGCGGAGAAGAAACGAATCCAGTTTTTTCTTCTTCTTTTTTTTTTTTTTATCATACTTTAGTTCAATAGTGTCACATCCTCTTCTATATATAGTCTAAGCATTCCAATGTCGATCATACAAGTTCATAGTATATATCAAACCTTAAAAATCTTGAGACAGTCTAGTGAAAATGCATGTGGCTGAAGGAAACCTGCATGGTGCTGAACTACTTCAAGCTCAAGCTCATGTTTGGAATCACATCTTCAACTTCGTAAACTCAATGTCTCTAAAATGTGCTATTCAACTAGGCATACCGGATGTTATCCATAATCATGGAAAACCCATGACCCTTTCTGAACTTGTCGCTGTCTTGCCCATTCACCCATCCAAAGCCCCTGGAGTCTATCGCCTCATGCGCATACTGGTCCATTCTGGTTTCTTTGCGACACAAAATAATAGTGGAGAGACTGAAGGAGAAGGCTATGTTCTCACAAATGCTTCTCAACTCCTTATCAAGGACAACCCTTTCAGTGTAACACCATTCTTGCTAGCCATGCTTGATCCAATTTTAACACAACCATGGCATTATGTAAGCGTTTGGTTCCAAAATGATGCCCCTTCCTCGTTCTATACGGCCCATCAAAGGACATGTTGGGAATATGCTGGCCATGAAACAGAGCTCAATCATTTCTTTAATGAAGCTATGGCAAGTGATGCTCGATTGGTTTCGAGTGTGTTGGTAAATGAGTGCAAGGGAGTTTTCGAAGGGTTAAATTCGTTGGTTGATGTTGGGGGTGGCACTGGAACTGTGGCCAAGGCAATAGCTAAACAATTCCAGCATTTGGATTGCACAGTCTTTGATCTCCCACATGTGGTAGCTGGTTTGGAGGGAAGTGAAAACTTGAAATATCTTAGTGGAGACATGTTCGAGGCAATTCCTCAAGCAGATGCAATTCTGCTGAAGGTGAAATGACTTTTTTTAACTGATCAGAACAGTATTACTAAGCATATATAACACCAAAACTTAAAAAAATAAAATTATTGGTTTATTTCAGTTTACACTATTAATACTTCTAACATGTTTTTATTTCATTATTGATGACAATCAGTGGATTCTTCATGACTGGAATGACGAGGAATGTGTGAAAATACTCAAGCAATGCAAGGAGGCAATTAAGGGCCCAGAAGGAGGAAAACTGATTATCATAGATATGGTGGTGCAGAACAATAAAGAGGTAGAAGGTTCAACTGAGACACAGCTCTTCTTTGATATGCTGATGATGATCTTGGCCACAGGAAAAGAAAGAAACGAGAAAGAATGGGCTAAACTATTCACTGATGCTGGCTTCAGTAACTATAAGATCAACCCAGTTCTGGGTTTAAGATCTCTCATTGAAGTTTATCCTTGATAAGCTAGCTCTCGATCACCCATGTATCATAATCTATGAAACACCGGAGGTCTGCAATTAATATTGTCTTGTTGCAAAATCATATGAAATAATGTCTCTAGAGTGTCATGTACTAAACATATTGCCTTGTTGCAAAATCATATTAAATAAATTAGTCTTTATAATAGATAATTTTTCCGCCTAGTAAGACTAAAATTTTTATTTAACATAAAACATTATGTTGGTGGTGCTGAAGTATTTTTTAATAAATTTTAATTATGAACTTAAAACTTGGAATTTGATGCATATATATATATATATATAATAAAATAGATTGATATTTGCCAACAAATGTTAAAAAGAGATCTTAATGTTAACTCAAAACTATGTCAAGAAATCGTGAAGCAGATGCAAATTAAGATATTCATTTTTGTACTATAAAGAGCACTTTAATTTTTTTACTTAATTATATGACACCCAATTTCTTTTGTAAAAAAAATAATAATTTAAATGACATTGAAATAAACAAATTTGCAAGTATAAGTCTTCTTTTTTTTTATTAATATCTTTAATCTTAACAAAAAAAAAAATCTTTTTTTGTCTATGTCATTTATTTAATAAAAACCAAAAGCAATAAAGAGACATACCAAAACAATTTGGATGATTTAAAATAAGTATAAAAAGATATATGTCTAATTAAAATCCCTCCATCTCAATAATATGATCAAAGTTTCTTAGAAAATCTTTACTAGAATATTTGTTTCTTAGACAGCACTCAATCATTATTCCAAAAACTATTTGGCAATATCATTAAAACCAACTCAATGAATTAACTTTAAAACCTTCAGAACCAACTCCTTACTTAACCTAGGTTTCAACTTAAACTATGTAGAAGTTGAACTAATTTGACCTAGTCAATTTGCCTTAACCCAAACAACTCAGTTTGATTTAAAAAATAATTTCAAGATTATATAGTTTTATTTTTAATATTGAGATGATGATATCTTAGATCAATATGGGTCAACATGGATTAACTTGTAAAACTCGTAATATAGACATGAACCTGAATGGATTTAATAACTTCATTTTTTATAACTACTTTTTATTTGATTATATGATAATAAAAATAGATGTCCATAGAAAAGCAACTAAATAATTTTTTCAAAACAAACGATTATGATAGATTATATAAAAAGAACACTTGTTAACATTATAAAATATTGTTACAATCTTATTAAAAAACAAAGTAAAAATTGAATATTATTTAATAAAATAATATCTAAAATATACTCTTAATTAATTTAACAATTTCATAAAATAATATACCCAATATATTTTAAAGTAATCAATTATAAAGAAATGAAATATAAATTCAAGGGGAAAAAACAAAAGAAAGTTGAGGTGTGTGGGCCTATCTGGCCAAAATAAGGCTCAGCACTTATGCCCACCTGGCTAACCCGAGCACCTAGGTTTTTTTTTGAAAATGAGGTGACTATACATAACATATAAAAAAAAGCTGTATTTTTTCTTCATTGTCAATTATGGTCACTCATTTTTAATGTTTTGAAAATAATAAAATTGAATTTGTTTTCATGAAATCAAGCATTAATTATCCAATACCATGATATTTCTTTGAGACCTCAATAATATAATAGAAGCAAATTTAAAACAACTTACGAAATTTAATTTAAAAAAAAATAAAAAAAATAAAAACCATTATTCGAGAGAATATTTGTATATACGTTTAAAAAAAAATATATATATATATATATATATATATATATATATATATATATATATATATATATATATATATATATATATATATATATATATATATATATATTTGACCTGCGGTGAAATGTAAGTCAAATAGCAAGCACAATACTAAAAGGAAAATCACTTTCACTGTAGAAATGGCAATTTGGAAATTATATGTGGGATTTTGGATTTGTATATATGGCTTGGAAATTAGGTGGAGGATTTTGGGTTTGTACATGTGTTCATTTGAAATTTTGGTGGATTTGTGAAGATGACGGCATTTTTGTAGTTTTTTGTTGCAGGTTTTTACTTGACATGTGGATTTTTTTTTTATTTGCTTTGTTGTCCTAATTCTAAGATCTTATAGGTGAACATCCAATGCTATTTCTTTGCCATAATTTTTTTCCTTGGTTATTGAAATTTGGTTAAGAGTTTTCCTACGAAGGGGATTGCAAATTGGAAAAATTAATATTCTCTGCTTTCTTTCCCCGTGTTTGATCAGGCAGGATTTAATGATGCAGGTATCAAATTTGAGAATTAATTTAGAAATAGTTTTATTTTATGCGAGAGTGTTTAAAAATATGATAATGATTATTTTTTAAAGTATTTTTTTTAGAAATATATTAAAGTAATATATTTTTTACTTTTTAAAAATTATTTTTGACATCAGCACGTCAAAATAATATAAAATCACCCAAAAACAATAAGTAAAGAAAAAAATAAAATAAATATTTTTAAAAATAAATATTTTTAAAACATAAAAACAAATAAATATAAATATCATAGCCACGTGAACGGTTTGGATCATGGCCATGCTATATTTAGATGGATTGGAGAATTTATGAGTATTTTAGTTTTTATAATCAAACTTTAATAGCCAAGCGATCTAAGAATATTCTCTACCATCGATCGTTTAAGAAGAAGAAGAAGAAGAAGAAGAGGAAGAGAGAGAGTGCCACGTGTGCATAATAATATCCAGCTACCTAGATTCAAGATCAAACTTTAGGGTTGATATTATCACGTCAAGTCATCTCCAACCAATCTAATGTCAACCCCAGACTTGACAAGATATATGATGTCAGATATCCTGTTTTTTAAAAACAAAGAAAAATAGAATGCATTGACAAGATAAAAGGGATTTTAATTAAGATATTTTATTTATCTTTATTTAAAATCGTTCAGATATATTTTTTAGGTTATAATTGCTTTTGATTTTTATTAAATAGAAAATGAGAACTTATACTAGTAAATTATTTTATTTTAATAAAATTTAAATTATTATTCATATTAAAAGACTCTTCATATTATTTTTTTAATAAAATAATTATAAAATTATATGCATTTATCTAGTCTTATTTATTAAGGGTAGAATAGCATTTTTCAGTTTATCCTATATATAATTCATTTATATTTAGGTTAACTTAAGCACTCATAATAAACAGATTATTGAGAATTCTAACCTCCTTTTATGTTTGATCTGAATTATTTTAACATAGTATCGGGGCCTGGTTGGTCAAACCCTTGGCTTGCTAATTTTATGGAACTCACTACCCCTGTAGAAATCATGTTCACCAATGTCAGAGCCACTGCTGGTATTAAAATCGTTATCATCATCCACTTCATTCCTAGTAGGATGTTCCAGCACGCTCAATGCATTCCTTTGAAGCTTAACTTCATATCCATTTTTCAAAACATCAGACATGAGTTGTTTGACCAATTAAAAGATGGAGGATAAAAATCAAGTTTTGTGCTTGCGGTTAAAGAATTAATATCTGAACCTTTATTTTGGATTATTTAGCTTCTGCAATTTGATATTTCTGTTCTGTCTCTGCAATTGTTTTGGTATTTCTTCTTCTCTTCAGTTTCTGCAATTTGGTATTAGCATTCAGTTTCTGCAATGTTTTTTGGAGTGATATTTTGTCTTCCGCTTCTGCAAAATCTGGTATTTCGACTTTCCTTCAGCTTCTGCAATTTGGTATTTTTGTTTTGTCTCTGCAATTGTTTTGGTATTTCATCTTCTCTTCAGTTTCTGCAATTTGGTATTTGCATTCAGTTTCTGCAATGTTTTTTGGAGTGATATTTTGTCTTCCGCTTCTATAAAATCTGGTATTTCGACTTTCCTTCAACTTCTGCAATTTGATATTTATGTTATGTCTCTGCAATTGTTTTGGTATTTCGTCTTTTCTTCAGTTTCTGCAATTTGATATTTGCGTTCAGTTTCTGCAATTTTTTTTAGTGATATTTTGTCTTCCGCTTTTGCAAAATCTGATATTTCAACTTTCCTTCAGCTTCTGCCATGACATCTACTACCAAAAAGATTGTTTGGTTATGTTGGTTACTTGCTGATATGCGAGTTTTCTTTTCTCATCCTACTTCTATGTTTTGTGACAACCAGAGTTCTATTCAGATTGTTCACAACTTGGTTTTTCATGAGCAAACTAAGCACATTGAAATCGATTGTCATCTTACTCGTCATCATCTCAAGCATGACACCATCACTTTGCCTTTTGTTCCTTCTTCCTTGCAGATTGCAGATTTGTTTATCAAGGCGCATTCCATCTCTCGTTTTCGTTTTCTAGTTAGCAAACTCTCGATGCTTGTAGCTGCCGCATCGTGAGTTTGAGGGGAGATGTTAAATAATATTTATCTAGTCTTATTTATTAAGGGTAGAATAGTATTTTTAGTTTAACCTATATATAATTTATTTGTATTTATGTTAACTTAAACACTCATAATAAACAGATTATTGAGAATTCTAGCCTTATTTTATATTTGATCTGAATTACTTTAACACAAACAACCCATGGTAAAATCATAAATTTCTATTAGTACTAAAAATCCAAGTTTCATCATCTAATTTTTATCCCCATAAGATATAAAAAAACTAAAAAAAATAGAAAACTAAGGAAAATTATAAAAAAATAAAATAAAATTCTAATAAAAAAGGAAAAGAAATTCCATTTGTGCTTCCGTGGAAAATGATTATATTTCATTTTAATTTTTATGTTAATTTTGGTTTTTTATCACTCAATTTTTTTTCAATAAGCTAAAATTTTATTAAGTAAAATTAGGCATTAAATTAATTTTGGGATGTTATATGACATATAAAAGTAAGGGAGGGGAAACAAATTAAAAAAAGTTTAGCGCATAAAATCATTGAAAACGTAACTTAAATGGCAAAATTAAAAAGACAATTAAATAGTTCAGACCAAAATTTCAAACATTTATGAAGGAAAAAATTGGCTGTGAGCTCTAATATACATTGAAGACAAAGTAAAACATTAATGCTTTTCAGTTGTTTCTCTATCTATCTGACTTGTGATTAGCTGCAAGTTGGATATATTATTTTTTAATAGAAAAAATAAATATGTAGACTTTTCCAATATATTTTTTGGCATTAAAAATCATAAATATAAAATGAAAAGTTAATGCATGCATTTAACTTAATACATTAAGAATCATTTATGATAATAAATGCAAAAAAAAAAAAAAGTTGTTAATAAGAACTAAAGATTAAACTTGAAAAATTAGGAGAAACATGTAAATTAAAATATTTGATATTGCAACATGGGCTTATGTACTTAGTTATTTTTAATAACTTTGTTTGTTAGAATCAATTTTTTATTTAATCAAACGATAATGAAAATCAACAAACACTTGATATTGAATGAATAAAAAAAATATATTATGCAAGATTGCACTTATAAAAAAAATGTTATCACTGATATTTAACCAAAGACTAAATTAAAAAGTTAAGATATAGATGTGAATGTACATATTTGATCTCGAAACACGAGTTATACACTCAATTATATTTAATAACTTTGTTCCTTGGAACTAATATTTTATTTAATAAAAAATATAAGCTTGGAAAAGAGATTGAATAAAATTAATGAAAAAAATTTAAGTAGGGCAACACATAAAGACTGCTTCCTAGTATCAGAAAAAAAAAATTGAAATCTTATTAGTAAACTAAATAAAAATTAAATTAAAATACATTAAAAAAACATCATAAAAATTTGTTAAAAATAAGTTAAAATTAAAAAAAAAAAAGCCAATGAAAAATTCAATAAAGACCCAACATTGATGAATGAAATTGTAAGAGAAGAAAATAAGACAACCAAAAAACAAATAGAGGCTTAGACACGTAGGCTTTTAATCCCAAGCTTGCTTGCATGGGCTGACTTTTTTTCTTAAGAAGTGGATGACATGTTGCCTATTTCTTCCTCGAGTCTGGCCATATTGGTGGCAGGAAAATTAAAGGTGGTGGTTTTTTTGACATACAAGTCTATTTATCAACCCATTGTTTTACCCAAAACACATATAAAACACTATATACTTTATAAACCATACATGACCTCAAATAACCCAAAAAAAATCTAAAAACCTAAAATCAACCCAAAATAAATAATTAAAAAAATTCATCGAGCTCATATTTATCATCTCATACAATGGAAAGCCAGAGAATGCCTAGGTGAGACTCCCCTCATCAAATGAAATTCAATGACAAAAAATAATCTTTTTCGTGGACTAAATCGGTGTTAACCGAAACTTTCTTTCTTTATCACTATAATCCAGTGACTTCTCTTTCAAACCAAGAACTGAAAAAAAGAAGGAAAATGATGTTTTGAACCAATATTAAAAATTTGAAAACCAAAGGGACTAAATTGTTTTTTTTTAGAAAGTATAAGGACCAAATTAAACTTTTCATGTAGACTTCAAAGCATCCACTTATGTTACCCGTCCTTTTCACTTTGGTCCTTCATCTTCCAACCCTACTTATGTTTAGAAAATCAAATCCAATGGCCATTAATTGGCTATAAAAATATTGAATCGATGATTAAAAAAAATAAAAAATAATTCATTATAGCAATTCACTATAAATTGTGGGTGTGAATAGTATCGTGGAGCTACAATATTTTCCCCATGCTTTTAGTGTTTTCAATAATTAAAGAAGATAAAATCTTCAAACAATTCCCCACTGATTGGCAAACAAAATTTAATCGTAGGATGAAAGTTATGATCACTACCCTCCTTCGTGAAGAATGCCAAACTTTACCCTTTCTTGTTTTTTTATGGTGACATATTGAGAGGAAAACGGAGAGGAAATGAATCACATGCCAATTTTTTATTAACAAAAAATGTGATTTCATGAAACTTGTCATAACTTAAGTATGGACTCCCTACTTTTGTTTTATAAAAAGTTTATATTTTTGTTTTTTATTAAAAAATATCCAAATAAAATATATAAAATCCAAAAATATTTTTGAGACACCAGGAGATAAACATTCAAGTTGCAAAAGACCAAAACACCATAAGAATAGCTAGGTTGGGGTGTTTTGACAAGATGAGATGAAGAAAGGAAGAAACTTTAAAATCCAAAATCGATCAAAATTGGAAGAATTAATTAACTCTAAGGACTTAATTAAATTTCTAATAGGTTTAGTTGACTTATTTAAGGACTTAATTGAATAAAAATTAAGTTTGAAAGTCAATTGGGCAAAAATTGAAAGAATTAATTAAATTCAAGGACTTAATTAAACTTCTAATGGGTTTTATAGATTCAATCAAGAACTCAATTGAAAAAAAATCAAGTTTGGAGGCCTAATTCGGATCAATTCGCATGATTGAAAGATTAGAGACACATTTGAAACTTTGAAAGACTAATTTAGTGCGATTAGGAACTTGATTGGAAGAAATTTAAAGTATAAAATTTAACCGAGGATCACATTGAAAACATCTAAAATCAATGTTTAATTTGTAAAAAACGCTTAAATTTAAAGGTGCAATTGAAGAAGGCTAAGAGTAAAATTACAAGGAATCCAAAATGATTAGAGTTGATTACGAGCTCTATTATAAAGTTCTAAAGGTTCAGGGACACTTGCTAACATTATAAATAATAGGTTTTACTAATTTATTTTGGCTGGGTAGATATTTAACTTGATAATTTTTTTTTATTGGATAAATAATTCTTAATTTATATATGTATCAATGAACTTTTTGAATTTTATTTGGTTTTTTTTATGTTAAAAAACATGTCCTTCACAACAAACAGCAGCAACGCCCAGCAGTATAATTCCTTCAGCAGCAGAACAGCGCAGCTTCGGCACAGACCCTGCAGGTAGCAGTTCTCATCCATCAACAGACAACACTAACTGTCATCCTCCAGCACTGCACCAGCTTCCACAGATCAGTTTATCAGTAGCAACAGCACTGACTGGCCTCCTCCTCTGCACCATCATCGCGAGGCAGGAGAGCGCAGCATCATAGTGGTGGGTATCATTACCTCTGCTTCTGTGAGGGATTTTAAATAAACTTATGGTTTCCTTTTTATGTGAATGCTCTATGCTTTGCTGTGTTGTTGATTGCCTAAAGTTATAAGTGCCTTTTTTTGGGTTTCATATAAGCTGAATCAGTAGGTCTGTAACTTTTAGTTCAGAGGTGTAACATGATGTTCTTGCTTTGTTAAAAGAAAGAGGGAAGAAGCTTTCCTGATGGTGCATTTCGGCTGTATAAAAAATAAGGGAAAGGAAGCATTCTTTGTTTTTCTTTTTAGGTAATGCAGGATCTGAATGCCAAAATCCTAAGTCAGCTGTGGTTGTTTTTTTTTTCGGATGTTTGGTTTCTGGGCACAAGCTCATTGCATCAGCTGTTTTGATCTTCTAAGAAATGAAGGAGGGCATTTATGGCCTTTTTGGTAGCTAAAATCTTAGGCTGCTTGTTTTAATCCTAACCCGTTTTTTCTTTACA
>Ga0307515_10025326_pt1 | contig 10272 bp, 3 predicted proteins | sample 17_EM_MG_FD_194513 | JGI IMG/M metagenome (GOLD analysis project Ga0307515, IMG submission 194513) | Populus trichocarpa ectomycorrhiza microbial communities from riparian zone in the Pacific Northwest, United States - 17_EM | ecosystem: Host-associated > Plants > Roots > Unclassified | place...
TTGAAGTAGCAAACAGGAAATGTTCATGCAAGCACACGATGTCTATTTCAATGAACAAACAAAAGAATAACTGTAATATTCGTTTACACACAGAAGCATTTGAGCGACAAATACTTCTCTCCATCTCCACGGTTTCAAAATTTCTTTTAACCTTATTTTATGCCATTTGCTAGCTTGTGGCGGCCATATTTTAACAGTACCATTATTTTACTTGCATGAAGTTTACCCCTTCCCTTTGACAAGAATTTAATCAAAGGATGGATATTAAATAATTAGGGATTCGTTAACCACAAAAGGTTACGAAATGGAATCATTCAAAAATAATTTTTATGTCTACTTGTCAAAAGACGGTATTGTTTTCAACGTTTGCGAAGTTTTAAAAGTATTTTTGAAAAATATTAAAATATTTTTATTTTAAATTAATTAATTTTTTATGTTTTTAAATTATTTTAATGTATTAATGTCAAAAATTATTTTTAAAAATAAAAAATAATATTATTTTAATATATTTCTAAATAAAAAACATTTCAAAAATTAAATTTAAAAAATAACTACAACACTCTGCACTCTCTTTTTCACAGCCTGTCTTGCAGCCATGCTCGTTCTCTTTCTTCGACAACGAGAGGCACGCATTCGTGGCCCATGATACGGTCGAGAAAGTTAACATGGCATGGTGCATGCGTGACAGGGTGGATCGACAATATGCTTGATGCTTACATGTTATTGCAAATCCATTTTGTGCCGCTATAACTAATCCATTATTGAATTTACGGTGTCCAAAGTCAGGGCCACGTTTTAGGTTAAGGGGCCATGGCCCAGAAAATGTTTTGAAAAGTTAATTCGGTCCTTATTGTTAGTTTTCTATGATCAAGTCCCTGTAAAATGTTCACATGTTACACTTGTGATCCTTTATCATTTACTTTAGTTTGAATCTTACCCTTCATGTTCTTCACATTGCCCCCCCCCCCCACAATCGTTTTTCTCTAACCCCATCACTGACCGTGTCAGATCACAGATCATACATGCCTTGACTAAAAAATGACCCCCTAGGTTAATTTCTTACAATGAGGGCATATATGTGGTGATCCACTGAAATTGGAAATTAGTGTAATGAAGAGTGATAATCGAATGTCTTGCCTACTGATGTTAGAGATTCAAGCTAAATCATAGATTATAGAGAGATCAGGTGCTGATGTCCTTTTAGCAGTGTTTTCTAGAAGCCGAAAATGCAGTGAAAAAAAATGAAGATTAAGCTGCGAGTTGTGATAATGCAAGTAATCAATCAAGACTAACACCCGGCGGAAACTTTGCGTGAGCCGATGGCATTAGGTCATGATCATTGAATTCTCTAATGTGCATGGCTGCTGAGCTAACATGTGATGTTCCCAGCATAGAAGAAACAATTTAAAAGACAAAACATGGCCGGTCGAGATGCTCATGCCTTCAATATTCAACGAACTTGCAGGTATGACATGGGAAACACTCTCAATTAAATTGGTTGACTTCAAACTTCTCCATCGATACTAAACTATAATGATTTTCGACGGTACAGAATGTTCTATCGCTCTTTGGCCAGGTTCTTAACTTCGCGCCCTCTTCTCCTGGGCAAGAGAATGGCCTGATCTGCCACTGGTTGGATCAAGAAAATTTTTAATGCGATTCTTTCGGCAATATAGAGCACAATCAACACCGCCGTGGTAACAGTAGCATACCCGTTGAAATTGTGTTGGATAAAGGCCTAAAACTAACTGTTCTCTGCAATCAATATACATAAACGAAGTCAATAATACTATTACAGCTGAAGAATCATTTTTTTGTGGGGCACTCGAATATGCCTTCGATGGTTTGGTGGGTTACATCCCACAATGTCTATCTGCTGCCGGCAGTTACTAGCATTATCTTCCACGCTTAAAACACTACCGATTTCTTTATGTTATCCAATCTACAAATACATAAATATTTAATCCAATTGGAGGACTGTTTGTGTGTTGCTTAAAGGATTCAAGTGGCAACATGACATCAAACATGAAGACAAACATCAAATTAGCTAGATGAGAATTTCACAATCATGGCACCAAATGCAGTGGTTACATAATATAACTCATACAATATCGAAACCAACAAATGAATCCGATCCCTCTTTTAAAAAAAAAAAATAATTTCCTAAACTAAAAAAGAAAAGGGAAATTTCTATTGCAACTTAACAGCTCAGTTTCATGCATTCTGCCCCCACCACCACCCCACCACCATTTCCTCAGCCTCTGGCGGACAGCACAGCAGTATCTAGTGTTTGATCTCCGGAAGATTTTTTTTCCTTGTTTATGGAGCGGCCTTCGATAGACAGTTGAGCTTTTCCATCACAGCACAACTCCACGTCACCTTGGTCAAACCTCTGGGTCACATGAACCATGCTAAAAAAAAGCTTAAAGGGTCCGCCCCATAAGAACCGACGACCTCATTTGGGTCAAAATTTAGATGGCCGATTTTTGTAAGTTGATGCCCGATAAAGAGCCTAAACTAGACTGGACTATATTCTTTATGGGCCTACTACCCGAAGAAGAGTTAGAAGAGCTATCCCAACTGCCAAATGGCTACTGTTAAGCTGACAATTCCCGCAATGACATGTGATCCTAAGACCTTGCTGTTCATAGATGGTGATGCTCCATTCTGGTTCAACGCACCTTCATACACCATTGTACTGTTGACGAGTGGTGTGTAGCTGTTTGTGCTTGTATTCTCAGTGTTCTGCCCTTGTGATGCTTTTTGGCTGCACAGTTTACCAAAAACATAACCGTTAGTACCCTCGTTATTGATGCAATATTTACAAAAATCTTAGTAAAAAAATTGACTTCGCTGTGGGGATTTGGAAAGATGTATTATTGTTTTACGTGGCTATGCTAAGTGTACAATGAAGCTTAATGCATTTTTCAAATTAGTTTTTATTAAAAAAGATATCAAAATGATTTTTTTAGATGTTTTATATTTTGAAATGTAGATAAATAGACACAAACCCCCACCTACTGCAAAAGACGTGCATTGATTTAGGCAACATATCTTGCTTTATCATACAATAATGACATACCACCGAATTTTCAAGGATTGCTTGCATAATATAACTAAGATTCCTATCTGTAAATTATAAGATTGTCTATGAATTTTCAGGATTGACCAAAGCATTCTGCAGCAAACGTGGGCAAGATGTGAGACAACATCATTTCACATGGGTAGAATTCCCAAGCAGGGGGGGCACTAACTCTAGGTCACATGTGACATGTGACATGTCCTTGATACTGGCCTATCTTGGGATTACCCAGATGCATGTTAACGTCGAGCTAAAGTGACATGATTTATCAACGGTCCCCCTCGTAAATGTCAAAAACTGACAACGTTTCTCAAACATTTCTTTATGTGGTAGTAACGGTAATATCAGGTGGTAAATAAGGACAAAACGGTCATATTGGCAGGCTTTTTTTAACGTCTCTATTGACAAAACTACTTTCAGCGTTGTGAGAATTGACAGCAGTGAAAAATAATTTTACCTGGTGTTAGGGGAGGGGCAGAAGGTAATTTGGTAATCAGCGGCGGCACAAGTGAAGGTACTAGTCTTATCATCGTAAGCATAGCTGTAAGCGCGTGGACAAGCGTTCTTAAAAATCTCAGAATACGTAGAAGGCCTGCAGGTATCAGGTGTACTGTATGCTCCATTGCAACAATACTGTGGAGACCCAAAAGCTTCACAAGCGCTTTTACAGGCCACGCTTTCCCCTTCCGTACTAGTAACCTTAAGCTCTGAAGGGCACGAGTCGTTCAAATCCACAACGCATCCTGTGCTTGTACAATTCTGACCAGAACCTCCTTGAGGGACAACAAGCAATGGCAAGTTGTACCCATCAACAAGACTCACATCAAAATAATCCATCCCTCCATAGCCGTCAAGCTTGAACTCTGCTAACGTAGCTGGAGGAGCTGCACCCGTGCCTGAACATTCTAGTTTTCCTGAGCCACAATCACCTGTAACACAAGAGAATTTTCCTGTGGAGTCTTGAGAGCAATATGTTCGGCCCCAGAAACGTCCACCCCATGAAGCTGGTGCTGTGATGGTTTTTGACTCACCATTTTGAAGGGCAAAGCCAGTTGTGGAGAGAGCTGGTGCGTCTGCGTTGGAAAGACTTCCCGGCCATACTGTGTAGTCACATTTGTTAGTTAATGTAAACGTTGTTGAAACAACAGCTGCAAAAACATAAAAAAAATATTAATTTCAAAAATTATATATAAAAAAAAGAACCAATTGTGTCAATGGATTTCTTGAAAATACTCAGTTACCTTGAATGAAGAAATGGGAAATGAAGAAGGATGATAGAGGGATAAGTAATGTTAGCTGAGACATTGAAGAAGAAGAAGAATTAAACAGAGAAATGTTGTTGAGGGAGAACAAGAAGAAGAGAAGTGGTTCGGAATCTAACTAGCAAAGACACCAAACTCTTCTTCTTTCGGAATCTAACTAGCAAAGACACCAAACTCTTCTTCTTGTTGATGTGTCCTGAAAAGAGGTAATGTGAGATTCCAAATTGTGCTGACAGGTTGGGTATTTATAGCAAGCTCATTGTGTTTTTTGGATTTTAGAAGCCCATTGCTTGCTTTATTTTTTATTTTTTTTTCTTTTGGTATTTGATGGGTCCTGAGGGCATGTGGGAAGATGAGCCTGCCAAATTAAGCTGAGGAGGAGCCACATCATTTTTAAATCAGTGCTTTGTATTGTTTCGTTAATTAATTAAGAATTTATTAAATGACCTTTGTTTATTTTATAGATGTTGTAATTAAAAAAGAAAAAGATTAGACTTTTGGTTCTGCTTTTATTTTAGAAGTTAAAATTAATTCTTCTGAATAAATTATTAAAATTTATTTAAGTAGTGGAATAATGGGAAGCAAGCAATCATTTTCTTAAGTTATATTAGGCCTCTTTTCATAGTTTGACCAACCAATTAGGTGAGTGAAAATTGTGAAGATATTCGACCCTGTAATAGAATTTTTTTTTTTTTGGTAATAGTTTGATATTAAGCTAGATGAACCTCTCGATCTGCTGGCGAACACCCAGCAGGCCAGCACCCTGCTTGTTTGGGCACGGATAATGAAATAACTTTCGGTACAAGTACCTTAACCATGATTATTTTCTCTAGAAAAAAAAATAAAGATAATTTTTTTCGAAACAGGGAAAATGAAGATAATAAATAAAAATATATAATACATGTTTTTTTTATCTTTTATGTTTTGAAATTATAAAAATCCATTCTAAAATTATTTCAGATATAAATTTATTTTAGTTATTACTATGTTTTCTTTTACTATTTGTTTATCTATATCAAGATATATATTAAACAAATACGAACAGATATTAATTTAAACAAGCAGTTAATGTTTTCACTAAAGACATCTTTAATAGTCAATTTAATTACCTTCTAACCATTATTAGATCATTTAGGTTGTTTTATATTCATCTGGTAGCAGGAGATGGTCAGGGTACGAAGGGCTGACATTTCATTTTATTTAAAAATTACATAAATAAAGCATTTTTGTCTATGTAATTCTATTACATAGTCAATTTGTTTTTACCAAACCCACGTCCTTAGCAAGAAGTTGTTGAGCAGAACTCGAAGCATCTTAATTAGGATGTGGGATTGTGAAATTATTATTATTATTATTATTACTATTATTATTATTATTATTATATCATGAAGATATTGAAATTAGTACATTTCAATGATTATATAAAGAGGAAATTGCATGCTATCCTTTTCCTCTTTGTTTTTACATTAGTGTTTGATAATGTGCGGTATAAAATGTTTTTTAATTAAAAATATATTTAAATAAAATTTTTTAATTTTTTTAAAATAAATATATTAAAATTATTAAAAAAACATCTACTTTCATTGAGAACAATTTAAAATTTATTTTGAAAAAACAAAAACTATCAACACTTGTACTTTTCTTTTAGCTATAAGAGATGCATGCAGTACGATAGTACTAATTTGGGAAATCTCTGCCTGGCATGAATGAAAGTTATCCTACCAAACCCCATCAAAAAAAATTTGAACTATGATCATTATATTTCCCGTTAGCACCACCCTCGTAATTGGATCGAGTTTCTTTCGTTAAAGTTTTTTCTTTTCCTCCAAGTAAGTCATAATTAGGAGAAGATGGTAACAGTTGATCGACCGTTTCTTCGCTGTTCTAATAAGAGAGCTTCTGGCTTATGATAGCATCGCTGGCAGTATAAGTGGGAGACACGAAATATAAATTAAGCAAAAACACTGGATTCGAACAGTTTTGTAACTTTGATTCATCAAAAATAGAACAGAGGAATTAAAGATAATAAAGCTATTTATGGTATTCCCATTAACAATAACTGGAACAGTGGATTCGTGTCAAGTTACTGAGGAAACGGTCTTCATCTGTCAACTAGTTACCAAGCTATGGATATGGTTATTAGTTCTAGCAGTGTTTCTTTGTGTAGCTATGAAACCCAATTTAGCTCGACAATTCAGTGATTTGTTAATTGGATCAGGTTTTATTTTGAATAATATTTTTTAGTAAAATGATATTATTTTTTAAAACATATATATATATATGAAAAAATTTAGTTAACCAGCCAAATAACTATTCAACCCGCGATTTGAGTATTGAACTAGAGAGTTAGAATTTATAATTATATTTGTTTTTTTTTTTCTGGTTCATGTACAATTCAAATGTTTTAGACTTGGTCCAACTGACTATATATGCATTGCAACGGTCAAGATCTTGCATTTATGTAATCTTCAATTGAAATAAAGTTTAGTAAGAGAAAAGAAAAAAAACAAGAAATCACTTTCTAAATGACCAGAATGAGTTTTCAAACGGTAAATGGTGCGAGAAAGTTTTGATTGTTTCAAGTGTTCAAATGGTTTCTGAATATATATACTAATCGACAGACAATTTCAAGAACAAAGAATATTTTTCTATCCCAGATTGTCCTATAAAGTTATACCGATTCTCCACCAAGATTAACTAAAAGAAAAAATTTTAAAACTGAACGCTTGAAACATGTGGAATTTTGGACCTTCAGAGATAATGGTAAATGGGAATGAAGTCAGTCAAAAGCGGCTTGCAGCCTTTCTGGGAGTTTTATAATCTCCTAGTATTAATTATGGATAATGGGAGTCATCCTTGGTTAGCTTTTCAATAAAGAGACGTTTTTGTTCTTAATACCACGATGTCAAACCTTGTATTAATCCAATTTCTTCAGTTCTGTTGACCAGTACTGCTCACTAAACGGAACCGATAAATTTCATGGTGCTTTCTGAGCATCCTAAGATTATCGATTTGCCAGACAAGGCTACAAATCTGTCTGAATTTCAAGAAAGACAGTTAAAGTCGGGTTCGACCTCCGACTGAATTTAAAATCCCAGATCACATGTCTTCAATTCAATGCTTTTAGGTCCTGTATCAATCACAGTTTTTCAAGGAATTAGGTGGCGAATACCAGAAATTAGTCTCACCAGAAAGCAACTACTCAGGCATGATCTTTGGCGTCAAGAAAAACCTACATCCCTTAATTTTAAAATATCTAATCAAGGGCCATCCAATACAGGAAATATGTCAAACATAATTCATAGTAGTAGTTTAACTGTCTTTTAAACATGAGAAAAATGTAGCAGTAGTCTTAATTAGAATTTTCACATAGAAGCCACCACCTTGGACTGGACTGGTTGTGTTCATCCTTGAAAGTAAGATAGCTTGGCACGCTAACTCCATCCACACATATAATGATGGTCAGCCTGGTTATGGCCAAGCTGGGCTGAGTAATTGGTTGTTTCTTATTGGCCATGGGGTCACCTTCACCTGGAGTAAATCTATATGGCGGCCCTAAGACCCTTCAAACCCAAGAGTGCAAGCATGCAGTCAAATTAATTAAAATAATATATACGAGGGCTATGAAGGTTCTTTCTTATAAGGTTCACTTGATTAGTTCATATGTCCTGTCAAGATTTTAACCCTTTGTTTTGGACGGACAGACAGACAGTCCCCTGGCCTCTCGAAACATTTTTTTCTTAAATTGGGACAACCTTAGATATAGTGAACTAGAACAGTGTCTTCGACGCACTCCTTCGGTTTCTTGAAGGGTTGCAAAGGGATAGCGGTTTAACGACTCGACATAGGCGAGAGAAATATATATATTCTTCCAGCAATGTTTTCTCATAAACAACGTAGCCCGTAGGGAAGCACACGTGAGTCTCTGAGTATTACAGATATCTAAACAAAGGCCAAGGATATTTAATCGTTTAAAAAACAAAACAAGAAGGCTGCTCTTCGATCGCTTTCGCTTCATATATTGAAAAATCTGAAATAACTTATTGGAGGGTGTGACACACACTTTTGACTTCAACTCTAGGCCATTGCCTCCCTTGATGGGTTGCCTTCAATTCTTCTGATTTTTGAAGATGGACGAACACCGAATTAATGAGAACAAAGTTTTGACTAAAGAATAAGTTTTAAGAAGATTGGGAAGCTTTGGGCCATGATTTCAATGTTGAATCCAACGGCAAGGATTGTTAATTTAATTTCTCATGTGTATTGTTAAAACTCATTCTTGAAAAAATCTCTTCAGAAATAGCACTTCTGGTGCCAAATACATCATAGTCGCACTGTTGCTGCAACTTTCCGTGACCAGAAGTCACATTCTATGACGTCCTGCTGACACAAACTCCAAATTGATTTGGCATCGGACACACAAAAAACCAAACTGATGGAAACAATTCCCTTGTTTCGCATGGTGAACACTACTAGACTGTCGCTGGTTTTTTCACACTTAAAAAGCATATAGATTTCTTTAGCTGTTTTTTTTCTTTTCCCTTTGCCATTTGACCACCGCCGGCCTGAGTCCCCTGCTCTGATTTGTAACTTTGTTCAACTTACTTTTTAAAATATTGATAATAATTTTAAAAAAAATAATATCAATACAAAATATATCAAAATAATATTTTTAAATTTTTTTTTATTTTTAATATTAAAACATCAAAATTATTAAAAAAAACATATAAAAAAATTAATTTGATATTTTTTTATGTCACTTTAAAAAAAAATTTGAAAAGCAAAAACTATTATAATACCAAACATGCACAAAGTGCTAATTAAACTATTTTTCATGTGAAAAGATATTAAATTAATTTTTTAAATATTTTTTTTATAATTTCAATTTACTAATATAAAAAATAATATATATATATATATATATTATTTTAACACATCTTCAATTAATAAAAAACATATCTCATTACCAGACACGCACTTCAAATCCAAAAAGAACAAGGCACGCATTTTTCCTTCGTGAAAGTGTCACCGTAAAGGGCATCCCAAGGAGCAACCTATTCCCAGTCTAGTTCATTTGGATTTCCAAATGTTTCTCTTCCACTCGTCCTAGTTAATTCAACAAGTAGCCCCGGGCAGAGAAGCTCCATCTCTTGTAGGGTCAAGTTGTTTAGAGTAATGGTAACGAGTTAGAATCTTTTTGAGCTATTAAAAGTTTATATAATTATTAATTTTATTATTTATAAGATTAGTTGAGATATATACAAATTAACTTAAATTTTTACATTAATAAATAAATAAAAAATTATTTCAGAGTTAGGTTATGCTATAGGATGGCATGCTATTCTCTGCTTGTTGGTACAAAATCAGAATGGTTGTTAGGGCACTGCAATGGGATGAAAATGTTAGCTCTTCAAAGTGAAGTGCCATTATTTTCACTGTCAAACAGAGTTGCTATCTGCATTCTGCCGAGGGAAAATTAAGCATCTTTTTCTCATTTAATATTATGACTGAGTTAATATATAGTGAATGATATCGACATAAGTTTTGGGACCATACAACTTTGTCATAAAGCACTTGAGCTTTTATGATAATCAAAAAAAAGTTTTTCAACAGCTGGCACCCTAATCTTCAGCAGTGTCCTTTTTATTTCTTCTTGTTAATTTTTTTTTATTAAAAAGTTGTCCCTCGTTTGGTATTCGTTAGTCCATCTTCGAAAATCAGAAGAATTGAAGGGGCAACCCATCAAGGGAAGCATTGGCTAGAGTTTAAGTCAAGGGGCGTCACACCCCTCATTAAGTTATTCGAGAATCTCTTTATATGAAGCGAAAGCGATCGAAGAGCAGCAGCTTCTTGTTTTTTTAACGATTAGATATCCTAAGTAAAAGTACTCCAAGGATGTGATCGTAGCATGGCCATATATAATTTGTA
>Ga0307515_10025327_pt1 | contig 10272 bp, 1 predicted proteins | sample 17_EM_MG_FD_194513 | JGI IMG/M metagenome (GOLD analysis project Ga0307515, IMG submission 194513) | Populus trichocarpa ectomycorrhiza microbial communities from riparian zone in the Pacific Northwest, United States - 17_EM | ecosystem: Host-associated > Plants > Roots > Unclassified | place...
TAGTCGGTCGAGTTGCCAAATGACCTCAACTGCGCGCCAATTGCGTCAACCACCAGCCATTGAGGCCATTGAAAGGGTACCATATTTTCCCGATGAGGGGTCTAAATCTAGGATATTTTCCTTCTTTAATTATAATCTTATAGTTATACAGTCGGTATTTTAGTAGCTTATTAGCTTCCTCTTATAAGAATATATCTAGGTACTTATAGTACTCTACTAGTACTTTTATAGCGGGGTTAGTGTGCTTTTTTAGTACTAAGGCCTTCTTAATATTGGCTATTATAACGGTAAAGATTATATATTTAGGGTTTCTAGCAAGTCGCGCTAGCGGAGTAGCTCTAATTATGTAGATATCTAGCGTATTAAGCTTATTTAGGTTGTCTATAGTTTCTTATATAGTTTCTTATTTAGGTTTAGGTTTAGTATTAGGTACGAAGTTAGTATTAGATTTAGGTTTAGGTTCTTTAAGTATTCTTTTTATAGTAGGGTACTAGTCCTTCTAGTACTTTTAGGTGCTAAGCTTAAGCTTCTACTTAGTTTAGGGCAGTGTAGTAGTTAGGGTTAGTTTATAGGGTTTAGTGGGAATTTTAGATCCTTAGTAAATATTAGTGGAATTTTTATATCGGTGGAATTCGGCAGAATTCTTAGGTTAGTAAAATCTAGTAGATTCCTTAGGTTTTGGTTTAGAGTTAGGGCGGTATATTATAAGGCATTTCTGCTTATAATAGGAGGCGGTAAATAGAAGCTTAAGGTTATTTTAATTAATAGTTACCTTATATAGCTTTATCTAGGGTTGTCTAATAATTACTAGGTAACCTAGGGTAGTAATAAAAAGCTTAATTAGTTCTTTATAGTTCAGGTATTAGAGTCTTAGGGCCACTACGTAGGTGATACGGCCTAAGATAGTACGTTTGCCATTAAATCTAAATACGTTAATATGCTAGTTAAGAGGGGTTAGGGTAAACCCATTTTCTTATATAAAGATCTTATTAATAAATCCTATACTACTAGCTCCTATATTAATTAAGACTTAAGTATTAGCCTATTAATTATTCTATTAAAGACGATAGTAAATAGTTATACTATAATCCTAAGAGTTAGAGTTCGTAATATCTAAAGTATTTAACGAGATCCTAAGGTAGAGCCGTCCTAGAGAGCAACTTAGCTCTAGGACCTTCCTTTTAGAGGTAATTAGGGCGGAGTTCTTATAGAGTGTTAGTTAGAGCTTCGTCCCTATAAATAGTACTTACTAGATATATGGCTGGAACTAGATAAAGATTAGGGATAGTAACTGGAAGATTAATACGGTAAACGGTTATTAGTATTTACTATTTGTAAATTATATTTAGGTATAGGGACGAAGCAGTAATTAGAGAGGTAGGAGTCGCTTTTATATTTAAAGTAGAGGCCTAGTTTAATATATTATTCTCGTTTAGGGGACCCTAGTAGGGCGTATCCTAGGGTTCTAGTATTAATATCTATAGCGTTAGGGTGTTTAGGCTAAGATAAGAACTTAGTAGACGTTTATAGGGTTGCCGTATTATATTAAGGGGCGGGTTTTGGTATTAGGCGTAGTATATTATTATACCGTTTATTAATAACGTTTACGTAGGCATTAAGGGCTCCTAGTAGGTCTACACCTATTAGGGAGGTTTTTAGTTTAGGGCTTAAGGACTTAATAAGGCTGTTAATTAGTATAGAATTGTTCTAGCCTATTTCCCTTATATAACAGTTAAATTTAGAGAAGTATACTAGGAAACTTTTTGTTCCCTAAGCTATATAGTTTATTTTTCTCTAAGCGGTAGCTTAGTAGTTTAGGTTACTATATATAGCTTTAAGGAGTATAACTAGGCTTTATACTAAGTTTAGCTAGAGGGGTTTAATAAAGTTAGCTACCTCTCCTTTTAGTTAACTTAGGGCGTAATAGAGTTAGTTAGCTTTAGTTAGGTAGTAGTTAGCATTTCTAGTTAGCTTATTCTTAAGCTAGCTTAAAAATAATTAGAGTTCTTATTATTTACTAGTAAATATTAAGGGGTTAGGTAACTATTTAGATTATTATAGTATAGTAGTTAGTTTAGGGTAAATAGCTGCTATAGGTTTAGGGTAAACAGCTACTATAGGTTTAGGGCTTACGTATTACGGACGCTTTAAGTACAATATTATAACTACTTAGAGAGGAGTTAGAAGAAGCTAGTTAGTTAATTTAGGTACGGTCTAGAATGGAACCGGTGGAGTTATATAACGAGGAATGGTAACTAAGGTTATATAACGTTGTACGCAGTATACGCAGTATATAAAGGGAACGTACGTATAATACGTATAACACGTACCTTACGTATAAAGGGGATTTCTTAAGAGTACGGTTGTGTATTTAAAGGACCACAGTCCCTACCTAGATAGTTCTCTCCTTTATAGTAAATCTTAGAATATAATTGGAGTTAATCTGTTGGGCAATTACTCTACTAGTTATTACTACGTTATTAACTTTTTATTTACCTATATACCTAGCCCAATAATAAGTTTACCATAGTTCCTGCTACAAGGCTTTATTATATATTTATTACTAAGGTTACGGTATTAACAAAGTTAAATAATATACCACCAAAAGCACTAGCTACGACGCCGTTAACGGCAGCAACTATATTGAGATTAGGTAACGATACTAGTATAATAGAAGATACTAACTCTTAGCTAGTTACCGTTAGACAGTTATAGGAAATAGTTAATTAATTAACAGATAATAACAAGATACTTAAAGAAAGGATTAATGGGGTTAGAGTAGCTAAGGTTAAGTTACTATCTATTAAGAGATTTTTAGGGGAGAAATTAAAGCTTAAAGGATTCCTTATATAAATACACTTTAAGGTTACGCAAGAGGGTTAAACTAGGAACGCTTATGGATTAAGTTGCTTACGCAGGATTATTCTTAACGGAAAGGGCACTTAAGTAGTTTAAGCCTTACCTTATAGAGATGCAAGAATATAGTATAACAACCACTAACCAAGACGTATGGTATATGTTCTTAAGTTAGAACGGGTTTGTAGAATAATTAATACAAATATTCGGAAACCTAGAGGCAACTATAATAGTAGAAAGAAAGCTTTAAAACCTAGTATAGAGAACCTTAGCAATTGAGTATATAACGCAGTTTTAAACGTTGGTAACGTAGGTCGAATAGAATAATAAGGCGCTTATGGCATAGTATAAACAGGGACTTAAAGTAAAAGTTTAGGACGCAATTATTCTAATAGAAGATGCGGAAACTCTTAGGGATTTAATTAACTAAGTAATTAAGATTAATAATAGGATCTACTAAAGAGAGCAGACCAAGAAGGGTTAGGATAGAGTTCTATAGTTGTATAAGGCGTAGGGCACGCATTAGCAAAGTTAAAGTTAAAAACTATGGTATAGCGTAGAGCTGATAGACCTAAGTAGCACTAAAGAAAAGAAATGGAATAAACGACTATGGAAACCTAGAGGATAAGGATTAAGTAATTAAAGGTCTAAGGAGCAGAGGCCAAACTAGGGATCTTAGCAGCAGAAGACGTTTAGGCGGACTCCACAATAAGAAAAATAGTTTAAAAAAGGAGCTTGCATAAATTACGGAAAATAAGGTTATTATATTAAAGACTATAGAGGTAGTTAGAGTTACTACGTAATAAAAGAAATAAGACTAGTAGAAGACACATACGTATAAAGGGATAATAGTGTACTATAAGGAATAAAAAAGTGTTTAATTAACAGTTTTGCATTTTGTTATAACAATACATACTAAATTTATAAGGACGCTAAGTACGGCGTAAGCTATTAGCTATAGGAGCTATACTTAGTAGAATACAGAGGAACCAACAAACTAGTTCGCAGATTGGATATTAAGGACGATAAATTTAACGTAGGTAAAACATTCCGTAACGATAAGGTAATGAAAGCAGCTTACTAGGAGTATGTAAACCTCGGAGATATTATACTAGAGGTAGAGGATAATTCCACTATAGAATAGAGAATATTAGTAGGGATTAAGACCCCACTAGATATAATATCTATTGCTTCGCGAGACGTAAGAGAAGTAGGATAGCGAACTACTTTAGCACTTAATAAAGGCAAAAGGCCATAAGCTTAAGACTCTTAAGACGAGATATAAGACGACTAAGACTCTTAAGATAAGATAAGGTAAGCTTAAGGACCTATAATAGACGATAACCGATAGAGCAGAGCAACGGCTTAGTTTAGTAATATATAAATAAGCTTAGGACGAAGTTTCCTAAAGACATAAGACTCTTAAGACGAGATAAGATTACTAAGTAAGCCTAGTTAGACTAAGGCTGGAGCAAAGCTTAAGAAAGAAGCGAGCTTAAGATTAAGAATCCTATGGGATTAAGAATTTGGAGTACGAATAAGGATACCTATAAGTAAGAGGCAAGAGGCTTCTTTATAGATCAGAGAATCTATAGTATAAACAGCAGTTAGACTAGGAGACAGATATATAGACCTAGAAGACTTACTAGGAGAATATAGTATTCGGCCTAAAGAATAAAATGTTAATACTAAGATTAAGAAGTAAGAAGACTTTAAGGATCTAAGCGCGAGACGCAAACCAAAAAAAACTATAGAAGAATTTAGATAAAGAATTATCGCATAGCAGGAACAGAAACTAGATAAGAAATCTAGCGCATTAGGACCTATAAAGGATAGAGTACTAGTACGAAGAATTACTAATAGGCCTAGGGCAGGCATACTAAGAGCTAAGTAGCTTACTAAACTGGAAAATAAAGAGGATTTAGGGATCTTTACTAGGTTCGAATAACGATATATAAAGGGCTGTTACAACGTAGTAATAAGAAGATACTTCCTTATAAACAAGCCGTATACACTCTAGTAGCTGTACTAAAAGTGGTATAGGCAGCGACACAATGACGAGTAGGAAGATTTCTATATATAGTTGGATAAACGAGTTATCTAGGACTACCCCATTACAGAGAAGGCTATAACTTATATTAAAGGAGCCTTAATTATAACGTTAAAAGATTTAGAGAAACGATTAGAGGACTAGAGAAGTAAGAGACGTATCTTAGTACCTATAAATAAGGTTATAACGTTTAGATTAACATAATAAAGGTTTAAACTTAAAGATAAAGACAAGTTAAGAGTTAACCTAAAGCACCTAGCATACTATACGCTATTATAGATTGTATGCGTAGACGATATATACGAGATGCATAAAAATCCAAAGGAAAAGAATTGGAAATACCCTATAAGGATATATTAGGCGCCAGATAAGCGATAGTACAGAAATGCTAAGTATATATATAGATGGCATCTAGCAGAAGTCTACGAGTTAGGAGACTTAATACTTTAACTAGAAAGATTCCTTACAGAAGAATGCTTAGATGGACGACAGTAGTGGAAATGCCTAGAAAACACGTGTCTATAGTATATTAAAGACAAAAAGCGAACTAGACATTGGTTAAGAAGCGAGCTAAGTATAATAGAATTAAACAGCTAATAGTTAGAAAAAGTAGAGGCCTATAGGACTAGAGGGAGCTAGTAGTAGAGCCTTAGACCCTTAAAGGAATTTAAGGACGATACCTAAATTTATAAGTAAATTAGCAAGATTAATAGTTTAAAGCGCTAATAGATAGTAAAGTAACGCGGAACTATATCTTACTAGTAGTAGTTAAGAGAATAGGATTACCTTACAGATAGAAGGAGCAACCTTACCTATTAGTTACGATTTTAGGAGATCTAATAACCTATAGAGGAGGGATCATCAACCTTAAAATAGGACCTATTTAGTTAACTACTAAAGGAAGACGAGTCGAGATATCTTTTAATATCCTACTATTAAGACGGGATAAGGCGGTATTAAAAATGCCTTAGTTATAGGAATATAACCTAAGGATTAATTAGATTATAGGGTAGGTTAATATTAAAGATATATAACGCCGTAAGATGCGATAGCAAACCAAATTAGTATAGTATTAAGTTGGAGCGACATATAAAGAGACTAAGTAAGGCTTAAGTTATATACCAAAGAGATACTATAAGTATGGTAAGAGGCTATGGTTACTAGAAAGTAAAAAGCTAGTAAATTACGTAGTATAGGACTATAAAATAGAGTTAGAACCAGGAATAAGTCTAAGGTTCTTTCTAACCTATAAGCTTACTTAGGAGGAGGCGAGCGCACTTAAGGAGTTCGTCCAAGAAAACTTATAAAAGGGATATATCAGACCATCGCAGTTATTAGTAGGTTATCTAGTACTATTCGTACTAAAGAAAAACGGAAAACTTAGGCTATGCATTAACTATAGACTGTTAAATAGCATTACTTAAAAGGATAGGTATTCTTTACCCTTAATTAGCGAAATCTAAGATTGGATAGGTAATGCGCAAATCTTTACGAAGATAGATCTAAAATGGGCGTACTATTAAATTAGGATTAAAGAAGGCAATAAATAGAAAGCAGCTTTTAGGTTAAGAGAAGGACTATATAAACCATTAGTTATACAATTTAGATTAATAAATATACTAGTAACATTTTAGAAGAGAATTAATAGTGTATTAGGAGAATACCTTAATAAGTTTATTATGGTATACCTTAACAATATTATTATCTACTTAATAACTAAAGAAGAATACGGGGAACACGTTAAATAGGTTTTAAAGAGACTATAAGAAGAACAGATGCTAATAGCAATTAAAAAATGCGAGTTCTTTATAAGGAAGACCAATTTTATTAGATTTATTATTAAACTAGGTCATATTAGTATAGACCTAAAGAAGATTAAAGCTATAGTAAGTTAGCAAGAACTAGAGAATATAATGTAGTTAAGGTTATTTTTAGGGTTTTATAATTACTATAGAGGGTTTATAACACAGTAGTTAAAGAATATTAAACCGTTTACTAGGCTTATAAAGAAAGAGGAACTATAGGTATAGGGAGATAAATAAAAGAAGTTATTTAAGGAACTTAAGGAGTTATTTACCTAGGAGCCAATCCTTAAAATCTACTAACTAGGACTAGATACGGTTATAGAAACGGATGTATTAGACTATATACTAGGAGTATACTTGCTATAGAAATATAAGGACGCATAGCACCCAGTAGCATACTATAGTAGAAAGATAACACCACTAGAGTTAAACTATAACGTCTATAACAAGGAGTTATTAGGTATAGTTACAGCACTTAAGGAATAGAGAGCATTCTTATAAGGCGTAGAGAAACTATTTATAGTTAAAATAGATTATAAGAACCTAACGGGGTTCCTAACAACAAAAGAACTCAATTAAAGATAAGTTAGATGGGTAGAGATGCTTACAGAATACCATTTTAAGATTTAGCACACTAAAGGAACTAAGAATGTAAGAGCGGACGCACTTAGTAAAAGGGCTGAACTATAAAATAATAAGAAACTATTAGGAGTAATACTACGCAGAGATAAGGATGGATTAATTAGATATAATTACCCAAAGCTAGCAGTAACTTAAGAAAATAACAAACTAGGAAGAGTCTACGAGATACTAGAAAGCTTTTAGGTATAAAGAATTCTAAAAGTATAGCTAGAAGATCTATAAGTGGATATATATAAGAGTTAAGAAGTAAAGTATATCCTAAGCATAGCAGAGCATTTTATGGAAGATTTTTATAAGGGAATAACTTAAGGACATAATGGAGCAATAGGCTTAGTGTTAAGACTTTAAGAAGAATATATTATTAATAAAATCTGGAATATCGTAAGAAAAGTAATAAAAGAGTGTTTAGATTATTAAAGGAATAAACTAATAAGGCATAAGCTATATAGAGGGCTATAACCTATTAAAATACTAGAGAGACTATAGGAGGTTATATTGTGGGACTTTATTGTTAAGTTACTAAAGTTAAGGGATCCTATTACCGGATAAGATTATAACGCGATCTTAGTAATAGTGGACAAGTTAACTAAATAGGGCTACTTTATAGCATATACGGAAGAAATATTAGTAGAAGATATTGCTAGAATCTACGTTAAAGAAGTGTTTGTAAGATATAAAGTACTAAGTAAAATTATATCGGATAGAGATTTAAGATTCGTAGTAGTATTCTGGGAGGTATTTTTGGCGAAGTAAGGAGTTTAAGCAGCAACTTCCACTATATATTACCCGCAGATAGACGGTTAAACAGAAAGATTAAATTAGACGCTAGAGCAGTATCTAAGACATTATGTTAATTACGCATAAAATAATTAGGTATCGCTATTACTAGTTATATAGTTTATATACAATATAACACTATAGGAAGGAATAGGCATATTACTATTTAAGGCAAATTACGGATATAAGCTAAGAATATTATTGTTACTACGGTAAGCGAAAAAAACAAGTAGCATAGCTAAAGAAAGAATAAAGATATTAATAAATCTTTATGCAAACCTTATGGAATTAGTAAAGAAGGTATAAAAGAGAATAAAAAAGTACTATAATGCTAAGAGATCTAAGGGACCAGATCTTAAGGAGGGAGATAAAGTGTGGCTACTATATAAAAATTTTAAGAGTTAACGACTAAGTAAGAAATTGGACCACGTTAGACTAGGACCTTTTAAAGTTATATAAAGGATTTTACCGGTTACATTTAAGTTAAACCTACTAGCTAAGATAAAGATCTACCCTATACAGTATATTGTAATACTAGAGCTAGTATACGGGAATATTAAGCTACTAGTTTATAAAGCAGACACGTATAAAGGATAAGAAGAAGACAAATAGCAAGTTTTAAAGATCGTTAGTTATAAGGACATTAACAATAAAATATAGTATAAGGTTAAGTGGATAGGCTATAATAAGACTACTTAGGAACTACTAAAGAATCTAAAGAACGCTATAGGAAAGGTATAGGAGTATTGGAAGAAATTAGGTCGGGTAGTATTAATAAAGAAGGATTGCTAAAGAATAAGTTACCTAAGGGGGACCCAAGAAGAGTAGTTACTAAACTACTTAGATCTGTTTCCTTCTTAGTTAGAAGAGAATCCGTTTTTTTATTACTAAGTTCCTATAAACCTTATTCTATAAGTTTCTACTCCTTAAAACGGACCTTTTTACAACCCTTCTTAAGACGGAGTAACTAAGCGGACGCCGCGATACGGGCCTTAAGAGCCTTTTACTCCACATTATAAGAACGTTTTAACTTAGCAAGGGCTTAAGATAGTTTACTATCTAGCCGCGCAGTAGCAGATTAAATATAAGACCCTAAGATAAATTAATTAAGGAACCAGACGACTATTAAGGGCAATAGGTCGCGTATATTTAGTATTAGAGATAGAGCAAACGTTATAGGATAAACGAATATTTACTTTAATGCACTCTAAATAAGAGGACGGTTGTTATAAAGATGGACTCGCCAACGTAATATAGACTAACCCCTTTTTCGAATAACAAGAATATGGAGACGGTATAATTTTACTAAGAGATAATATCGTAGCAATAGTATAAGCACGACGTTGCGCCTACAAAGAGGAAGGAGCCTTAGGTATAATAAGCAACGATATTAACTAAATTAATTAAATGGATATTATACCTCTAGTAAACAACTTAGAGATATTTTAAATCTTTAAGGATAAAGATAAAGAGGAGGGAGATAGTATTATGGACACTTTAAGTATAATATTATAACTACTTAAAAAGGAGTTAGAAGAAGCTAATTAGTTAATTTAGGTATAGTCTAGGATGGAACCGGTGGAGCTATATAATAAGGAATAGTAACTAAGGTTATATAACGTTATACGCAGTATACGTAGTATATAAAGGGAATATATATATAATACGTATAACACATACCTTACGTATAAAGGGGGTTTCTTAGGAGTACGGTTGTGTATTTAAAGGACCACAGTCCCTACCTAGATAGTTCTGTCAGATAATCTATATTCTCTGTGGCGTAGGACGTGCACGGGTCACGTGCACGGGTCACGTGTATTGTAAATATCTTCGTCTAAGCCTAGGGACCCTAGGTCAATCAACGATCAAGACACGATCAAGATCATCAATCAATCAACCCATTTCATCAATGAATAGCTCTATATAAACTATCTGACAGTTATAAGCCCGGTCCGCCGACACAAGAAGCTATTCAGCTATTACTTAATCATTTGAAGAAATTCTACCTCATTGTTAGACTCTGACACCTCATCGTCACAAGACGACCCTGATCGAAATCCTACCTCAATTATCACAGGACGAGATTCCACGAGATTCCACGAGATTCCACGAGATTCCACCTCAATCGTCAAAGGACGATCC
>Ga0307515_10025328_pt1 | contig 10272 bp, 3 predicted proteins | sample 17_EM_MG_FD_194513 | JGI IMG/M metagenome (GOLD analysis project Ga0307515, IMG submission 194513) | Populus trichocarpa ectomycorrhiza microbial communities from riparian zone in the Pacific Northwest, United States - 17_EM | ecosystem: Host-associated > Plants > Roots > Unclassified | place...
ATACCCCCTTTACGGTCCTTAGGGGTACCTATTAGTTAATTATAGCCGTCTTTTCTAGGTCTACCTTAATCCCATTTATACTAATAATAAACCCTAGGTACTTTATACGCTTAACACTAAATTCTAACTTCTTAATATTGGCTTAGAGGCTAGCTTCCTAAAGCCGTTATAGGACTTTATAGATATGCTCTTTATATTCCAGTTCGTTTTTAGAGTAGATTATAATATTATCTAGGTATACTATATAGAAGTCGTTAAGGTAGTTAAATAGTACGTTATTTATATATCGTTAGTATATAGCCGGTCCGTTAGTCAGTCTAAAAGGCAGTACTTTATATTTATATATTCCATAACAGGTCTAAAATATAGTAAGGTTTTCTAATTTAGGGTCCATTCTAATCCAGTAAAAAGCCTAGCGGATATTAAGCTTCGTAAAGATCTTAGCTTTACTTATTTAAGCTAAAGTCTTATTAAGTAAAGGCAGTGGGTAGCGGTCTTTAAGGGTTAAATTATTAAGCTTATAGTAGTCAATACAGAAACAAAGTCCTCTATTTAGCTTTTTAGCAAAGAGAATAGGTAAGTTAAAAGGGGCTTAACTAGGCTTAATAAAGCCCTTATTCAGGTTATTAATAAGATACTACTTTATAGCCTATAATTCGGCAGTAAATTGCTATTGGAGGGGGCTATAGTTAAGGGTAACCACCTTATCCAGCTTAATTTTAATCTTATAGTCGTATAGTTAGTAAGGCGGGAGTATATTAAACGCTGCTTTAGAGAAGGTGTCTTTAAATTTCTAGTATTAATAGGGCAGTTTCTATTTTACTAGCTCCTTATCTATAAGCTTACCTTTCTCTTAGGCTAGGGCTTCTTTCTCTTTAATTATTTAATTAATTTCGTATAAGCTAGTTATAAAGGCAACGGTATTAGACTAAACTAGGTTTTAGTAGAATCCTATAGCGCTAATATAGCAGATATTAACTAGCGGGAGGTCTATAGGTTTCTTTACAGATATTTATTAGGCCGTATTTTACGGTATAGGGTTTATAGTCTTCCTTAGCTTACGTTCTATTTTCCATAAGTTATCTTTTTAGTCTATTAGTTCGGTATATCGTCTAATGTCCCTAGCCTTTCTTTATAGCTGCGTAGGGCCTAAGTTCTCTATTAGGGACTTAACTAGGCTACTACTAACTTCTTAAGTCTTTAGTGCGGGTAGTATAATATAGGCAGTCTAGGGGCGGCGTAGTATATGGATCCGTTACGGATTAAGCTATATATCCTTCTTAAAAGCCTAGTCCCTACGCGTCGTATTGGCCTAGTAAATGGTGTTTATCTACGGCCGTATAAGGTTTTCTATTATAATACTAATCTCTTTTATAAAGGAAGGCGTTAGGGGTATAGTTTTGGGCTAGATAAGCTGCCTATTCCGTATATTAAGCTATAAGCCTAAGTAGGCTAGCTATTTTCTTTCTAAAATTATATTATAGCTTCTAAGGTCCGTAATAAGGAAGGGGATATTATACTGCCTTCGTCCGTTAACACAGAGGTAGATCCGTAAGATAGTTATAATAAGTGGTTCTATTTGTCCGTTATAACCGTGAATAGGGACTAGTTTAGGCAGTTCTTTAAAGGGTATATTTAAAAAGTCAGCCAGTTTTATAGCGCACTTTGTATTAATTAAGGTAAAGGTATTTACTCCTAAATTAGCTAAAGCAGAGGTTAAAACTTAATATCTATTACAAAATAAAGTATAAGGGATAGTGCAGCTTTTTCTATTAACTAGCCAACCTAGATTAATATGTGACATATTAATCCCTTTTAACCCTAGAGAGAAGTCTTCCTCTAGGGTTCCTCTTTTTCCGGCTCTATACTATCCTCCTAAATTAATAGGACCTTATTTATCTTTACCTTTATTAGGCAGTTCCTTATAGGGTAGCCTATTTAACTATATAAGAAGTAAGCTCCTTAATCACTAAGGGCCTATATATAGGGGTTACTATATATAGGCTAGGTGTATACTAGGCCCGTAGTAAGGGTAGCTATATGGCTAGCTGCTGGGTTAACTATAGAAGTTGCTAATCGTGCTAGGGCACTATAGGCCGTACTTGTAGTACTTGCGGCCTAGTTTATAAGGTTTCTAGTTTTTAGCTAGTTAGCGCGTGCCTTAATTTAATAGAGGCCTTAGTTAATAGCTAGGCAATAGTCCGTAAGTTCCTTTAATATCTATACCGTAGTATAAGCTAGTAATACGGCCCGCTATAGGTCTAGGGTAAGCTTGTTAAAGAGGTCTAGTAGTAAGTCTTCTTAGGGGATCTAGGCCTATCTGGCTAGGTATAGAAAGTGGGTTTAAAAGGCTAAAAAGGTCTCTATTGTTTTTATATTTAGGCTTTTATAGCTAAGGCGGGCGTTTTATACTTTAAAAGGGTCTTTATAAATAGAAGATAAGTATTTAATTATTTCTTCTTTAGAAATAAAGGGGTTTATTAAGTCTTTAGTGTATTACAGGCGTAAATACGTTTAGGCGTCTCCGCCAGTACGGCCAAAAACATAGGCCATTCTAACTCGGGCGTTAGGGAAGTGGTCTATATTAACTTTAAGCTTATCCCGTAATTAAAGCTTCCAATTATTAAATATAGGGTTGGTTCCGTCTATAAGTAGCGGGGGATCCGCAACCTTTACCGACCGCCTTAGTGCTATATAGGCCTTAGTAGGTCTACTAAGGCGCTAGGATAGGGCCTAAAGGACTATAGTAAGTCTTTAGTTGTCTAATAATAACTTATTATTAGATATAGGGGTATCTCTAACTTTAAGCAGCTTTCGCAGTTGTTTAATTTCGGTATTGGCAGCCGCAAGCTCCGCCTAGAGGGTTAAAACGTTAATTATTTCTTTATCTAAAGTATTTAAGGGTCCTATAGCTGCTTTACCTACTACTGTAGTTTGTGGCATAGTGGTAGAGGTATTGGGTAATTCCGGGTAATTTCTTTAGAGGTTCTAGTCTGTGCGTATCTTGTAGGTTCTTTCCTTAGGGTTCTATTCTTTTCTTTTAGGTCCTATCCTTATGGTCCTAGTAATGTCCTTAGGGTCCTATTCTATGTTCTTACAAATATATTTAAGTTCCTTCTTAAGAAGAAAGAGTAGAGTAAGCTTTAGATAATATTAGCGACTTAGTTAATTAAGATATAAGCACGGCAAAAGGGTCGTGTAAGCCTATATAATTGGATTGTCTATAAACAAGAATCTAAAGCTAGAGAAAAGGAAAGGAAAGGATAAGTAGCAACGCAAGGAGTTATATACAATCCCTAGTCACGTAAGAGTCACGTAAGCCCTGCGTTTACTATAACGTCTACTATAGCTGCCGCTTTCTGCTAGTGCCGTAACACTTAGTATACCAAACGCATAAACACGCGGTTGGTATAATAGGTGCTGTAATTATACATTTAAATTTAGTTTATTAAATACTAAAACTATAATCTTATAATCTTATAATAAAAAAAAATATAAAATATTAATACTAAAATTAAAGTTAAAAAAGTACTATTTTAACTTTAATTTTAGTATTAATATTTTATATTTTTTATTATTATAAGATTATAAGATTATAGTTTTAGTATTTAATAAACTAAATTTAAATTTTTATAAAATTCTATTAAAGGGTTATTAAGTTATACAGTAAAATCTCCTTAATACGATATAGGGTATATAACGATAACCTCTACATTACGATCTACACCCCTTAATTAAGCCTTTTTTGGTGTAATATTACGATAATCTGACTTTTGGCAATATTGTTAAGCACCTACTACCAATATCGGTATAACTAGTAGAGAATTTGTATGGGAGAGGGCCCTATTTATCCCGCGAGGTAGATATCCTAAGCCTTTTTAGGTATTAAGCTCCTCTTTTTTCTACTTATTTACCTAACACGTGACTCTTAACATAACAATACCATCGGTATTACGATACGCTCGGCCGAACACACGGTATCGTACTAAAGAGATTTTACTGTACGTGGTATAAAAAGGTATATTTTGGTGGGGAAAGACCGTGCATACGGTGGCTGCGTGCACGCGGTGGCCGAAGCTTCTAGAGCCATATTAAGGAAGGCAACGGGGTAAAACACCAGGATCTGGAGGTATTATTACAATTTGGTAAGGGAGAGGAGTTCAGAATAGCTTCAAAATCGAGCTCAGAGCTCCGAATTCGAGGTAGGCCGTGGCCCAAGCCCTGGCCACGTACCCTTTCCTGCTGGCTCTACATACTAATTTAGCTGCAGACGTAGCGAAATTAGGTGTGTGTTGCGCGCACATGGGGGAGGAGAAACCGAAGCTCGTACAAGCTGTAGACGGAAGTTGATTTATCATCTACCAACTGCACTAAGAATATCCCTTCAGCAGGTGTATTTCGTCCTACTGTTATCGATAAGAGCTGGTCAATAGAACCAATAGGATCAAGCCTCCGTGAATTTACGCGTACTTTGATTTTGGTGTTCACGCACGGGCCACCTCTCGTAGGACGCCACCAGCGGAAGGGATAGAAAGGCTTGCTTCGTCGGGGGGCGGAGGCTCGTAGGTTATCTCTTGGTAGAATTGAGTCCTCGGGATACCCCCGAAGAAACTCACGGCTGGGTATTTGGTTGCGGTTGGGATATTGTGAAGACGGGAAGGAATCGGGTGGTATATCATGCAGTTTTAGACGCTACGGCCAATATCCATTTATGCATTTAGGATGTTGAGCAAAAGAAATCAGCTATGCCCGTCGCGATGTCTAGGTCGTCCACCTTAAACCTTCATCTCACTCAAACCATGCTTCCACACTGTGACGTAAGGAGTAATGCCATCTTCGCGGTAGTTAAGGAGGATAACCCTGTAGAAGAATGAAATCAGTAAAACATTTAGGTAGTCACTTAGAAGGGGTATCGCAACGTACATTCCATCAGGGTCCATAGACTCGCCAATCAGGAATTCGTAGTCCTTGAAGTTTCCTACAATCTTTTTGGCGAAGGTTGAGGCACCCTTCTCGAACTCCTTGATCTCGTCATCGCTCGCACCCTTCTCTTTCATTGCTTCTTTGACCTTCTTCATATATGCTTAAGGTAATGTCAACTTGTGCGAGAATCTCCAATAGCATTGCTCTCAACTCACTCTTGAGATGGCTGAGATATGTTTTTTTATCGAAATTAGTCTCATTAAGGCGGAAAGAGTGGACGACATCAATGACAGTTTCCGCATTATCTTCGACGCCCTCTTCAGCTTCCTCAGCTGAAGGGTTGGCACCGATATCTGGGCACCATGCACGTTAGGCATTTGCTGGTTCAACTGTGATTATGCTAAAGGTTGCAAGAGTGTAGTAATCAAGGGAGGACGGACTGATATTCTCGTTGCCAATGGTAATCTTTTTGCAGTCGGCTTCATAAGCAACCCCGTCGATCTCCTTCAAGTTGTACGAGTCGGAGATGATCTCATCGCCGGTAATGAGATCCTGCCAAAATGCGTTAGCATATGGTATCTCACAGAAGCTTTGCGAAATGGAAAAGTTTTCGAGGCTGCGATGGCTGAAGGATGCTTGGCTTGGAGGGGCAGAGCGAAAAGGCCGGGAAGATGGGTGCATACCTTATAGATAATCATGGTGGTTGAAGGGTTAGGGAAATCAGCAAGAAATGTAAGGGAAATAAATAGAAAAGGAGCGCAATAGATCTGGGGAGATCAGACGTCTATAGACTGGAGCGGACCTTTAGGTAGTGGGCTGGCGGGGTCGAGGATTTCAATTCCGAGTCGATTCGCTGAAAGGACGCTAACTTCTTAGCCGCCCAAACGAGCCACCCAAAATTACACTAAAATCAGCCAACTTTACCTACTAATAAATTCACCACCACTTAACGTGAACGATAGGGTTATGACGGTTTGGAACGTCAAAACTGCGCACAGACGAAATTTGTTAGGAACCGTCATAACTATGCTGACCGTCATAACCCTATCGCTCACGTTAATAATTTATAGGTTTTAATATTAAAAACTTAATTTTTAATTTTAATTTAAATGGTTAAAATAAAATAAAAACTATACTTTAAAAGCTTATTATATTAGTAATATGGGCCATCGAAATACCAGCTGGTCTTCGGATTCAGTAGAGTCAACGTAGAGACGTCGCACATAGTGCGCGGGTGGGACCTGGTGGTTGTTAAAGACGTCGTGGGCGGTAGTGAAAAGTTTTTATATGGGATGGTAAGATCTCGAAAACCACCACTAATGGTTACCCCTTTATAGTAGACAACTGCTATATACTCCTATTCCGAGCCCTATGTAATCCTCGTGGATACGGCATGGATTCCAATGTCCCCCGACCCCCAATGGAAAGTATCGACGACCTCATATTAACGAGCGAACGAACGAACGAACAAATATACCCCCTAATCGCTCGCGGAGCATGCGGTTACTCGCCGTCTACCGAATACTGCTTAGCAGCCTAGATTACCCCCCACGGTTAACCTTGTCTCCTCTCTACAACTAGTCACCCTAGAGAGGGCCTAGCAACTAGGGCCTAGGCATAAAAGATACCCAGAGCGCATATAATATCCCGCTCGCCTTTCGGCACATAGTAGCTACGGATAAATCCCCCTTATGCTATTAATAGGCCTTTAGGGGGGTTAAAGGTAGGGCGTATATAGCAACGGTCTACAAGAGATAGTATATAGGGGACGTATATAGATATGGGAAACTATAAGTATATAATAATTAACAGTAAGGCCTAGCTAGGATGTAGCGAACCTTAGCTATAGATAAGCTGTAAGAAGGAAGTAGTAGTTACTTATAATAGGCTCTCCTAAAAGGTATATATTAGATAAGACTAGTATATCTAACAGTTAGCTAGCTGCGAGCTTCAGCTTTTATAGCTGACTAACTACGTCAATTAGACCGCTTGCTGTCAGCTAACTACAAGGTAAGACACGCTAACTGTTACGCTGTTAGCTAGCTGTCCCAATTAGGAAATTAATATAGACTTTATGGTGTTTTATTGCGGATTTTTGGCAGCACCTCTCTATATACAAATATTAACGTTGCCCGATTAAATCTAACCCCAATTTACCTAATATAGTATTTAAATATAGCTAAATTCGTCCTGCGCACCCACAGAGGGCTGAAAAGGTAGAACGTTAGTAGTAAGGTTAGAAAGAAGGCATTAGTAAGGGCTCCGGAGGCTCTATTTTTATATTAGATTTAATTAAATATAAAGCTTTATTAAATATATCTTACTAAGCTAGCTTTTCTGCCTCTATAGTTAGCTTATAGCTAGTAAGATTAATATCTAAGCTTATTAACTAAGGTGTAGTTAAACCTCTATTAGAGTTAATATAGTCGATTAAACTGCTTAATAAAAGGCCTTTAATTAACCACCATTTTTAATATTAATCTACTTTAATTATATCGGCCAACAGTTAATTACGCTTATTAGTAATAATCCTTTTAGCTTAGCTAAAGGCTTATTTATATATAGAGCTTATCTATTACGGACGCTTTAAGTACGATATTACGACTACTTAGGGAAGAGTTAGAAGAAGCTAGTTGGTTAATAAGAGTACGGTCTAGGATAGATCCGGTAGAGCTATATAACGAGAAATAGTAACCGAGGTTATATAATATACTACGTATTAAACAAGAGGTACAAGAGGAACTTACGTACCTTATGTATAAGACGTATATTACGTATAAGAAGGATTTTATAGAAGTACGGTTGTGTATTTAAGGACCCTTAATCCCTACCTAGATAGCTCCTTCCTTATAGTAATTCTTAGAATATAATTGGAGTTAATCTATTAGGCAACCACTTCACTAGTTATTATTATGTTATTAACTTTAATTTGCATTATATAACGGAACCTTATAGCAAGTACTACAGTAGATCCTGTCAATAGGCTAGGTGTATAGGTAATGCGTAAAGTTAATAACGTAATAATAACTGGTGGAGTGGTTGCCTAACAGATTAACTCCAATTGTATTCTAAGAATCACTATAAGGAAAGAACTATCTAGAGTAGGGACTGTGGTCCTTAAATACACGACCGTACTCCTAAGAAATCCTCCCTATATGTGAGGTACGTGTGCTTTGTCTGCTCTGTTATAGATTATATAGATCACGTCACGTGACTTAGTTACTATTCCTCATTATATAGTTCTACCGGATCCATTCTAGACCGTGCCTGTATTAACTAACTAGCTTCTTCTAACTCCTCTCCAAGTAGTTATAACATCGTACTTAAAGCGTCCGTAACACCATCTCCCTCCTCTTTATTTTCGTCCTTAAAGATTCCTAACATCTTTAAGTCGTTTACTAGAGGTATAATATCCGTTTAATTAATTTAGTTAATATCATTGCTTATTATACCTAAAGCAATTTCTCTTTCCTCCACAGTTCGACATGCTCGCACTATTGCTGCTATACTGTCGCTAGGTAAAATAATACCGTCTCCGTGTTCTTATTATATAAAAAAAGGGTTAGTTTGCGTTATGTTGGCGAGTCCTTTATCTTAGTAACCCTTTTCTTATTTAGAGTATACTAAAGCGAATATTTATTCGTCTTATAACGTTTGCTCTATATCTAACGCTAAGTATACACGTCCTATAACTCTTAATAGTCTACGAGTTCCCTAAGTAATTTATTATAGGGTTTTATATTTAATCTACTACTACAAAGCTTAATAGTAAGCTCTTAAGCACCCTTAATAAACTATAGTAATCGCGAGAGGCGGAACAAGAGGCTATGGCTGCTTAATAGCGTGCCCTTAAGACTTGTCTTCTGGCCTCTACTTATCTTCTACGTCTTAAACAGGTTTATAAGAAGGTTTGTTTTAAGGAGTGGAAACTTATAGAATAGGGTCTACAGGAACTTAGTGACAAAAGAACGGATTCTCTTCTATTAGTAAAGGAAACAACTCTAAATAGTTTAGCAGTCGCTCTTCCTGGGTCCCCCTTAGGTAACTTATTCTTTAGTAACTCTTCCTTATTAATATTACCTAACCTTTTTCCTTCTAATACTCCTATACCTTTCTTATAGCATTCCTTAGATTTTCCAATAGTTCCTAGGTAGTCTTATTATAGTCTATCTATTTAACCTTATACCATATTTTATTATTAACATCCTTATAACCAACAATCTTTAAAACTTACTACTTATCTTCTTCTTATCCTTAGTATATATCTACCTTATAAACTAATAGCTTAATATCTCTATATACTAGTTCTAGTATTACAATATACTATACCGGGTAGATCTTTATTTTAGCTAGTAGGTTTAATCTAAATATAACTAGTGAAATCCTCTAGCTAATTTTAAAAGGTCCTAGTCTAACGTAGTCCAACTTTTTACTTAGTCGTTAACTCTTGAAGTTTTTATATAGTAGCCACACTTTATCTCCCTCCTTAAGATCTGGTCCCTTAGATCTCTTAATATTATAGTATTTTTTCATTCTTTACTATACTACCTTAGCTATTTCCGTAAGGTCTTTATAAAGATTTATTAATATCTCCATTCTTTGCTTAGCCATACTACTTATTTTCTTTACTTATTATAGTAATGACAATGTTCTTAGTTTATATCCATAATTCGCCTTAAATAGTAACGTACCTATTCCTTCTTATAGTATTGCATTATATATAAACTATATAACTAGTAATAATAATGCCTAATTATTTTGCGCGTAATTAACATAGTATCTTAGATACTACTCTAGTGTCTAATTCAATCTTTCCGTTTAGCCGTCTATCTACGGATAATATACGGTGGAAGTTACTGCTTAAACTCCTTACTCCGCTAAGAATACCTCCTAGAATGCTACTACGAATCTTAGATCTCTATCTAATATAATTTTATTTAGTGCTCCATATCTTACAAACACTTCCTTAATATAAATTCTAGCGACATCTTCTACTAATATTTCCTCCGTACACGCTATAAAGTATCCCCACTTTATAAGCTTATCTACTATTACTAAGATCGCGTTATAATCTTGTCCGGTAATAGGATCTCTTAACTTTAGCAATTTTATAACAAAGTCCTATAATATAACCTCCTATAGTCTTTCTAGTATTTTAATAGGTTGTAGCTCTCTATATAGCTTATACCTTATTAGTTTATTTCTTTAGCAATCTAAACACTCCTTAGTAACCCTTCTAGCTATTCTCCAGATTCCGTTAATAATATACTCCTCCTAGAGTCTTAATACTAAGCCTATAGCTCTATTATATCCTTAAGTCACTCCTCTATAGAATTCCTCTATAAAGTG
>Ga0307515_10025330_pt1 | contig 10271 bp, 6 predicted proteins | sample 17_EM_MG_FD_194513 | JGI IMG/M metagenome (GOLD analysis project Ga0307515, IMG submission 194513) | Populus trichocarpa ectomycorrhiza microbial communities from riparian zone in the Pacific Northwest, United States - 17_EM | ecosystem: Host-associated > Plants > Roots > Unclassified | place...
ATTGTAGCCGACTTTTGGTTGCTCAATCTTGGTTCTTGATTGAACTTTCAACTCTTCAAAGAATTGACCATTCTTTGTTGTGAATTTATACTTCTTTTGCTCGTCTCCAGGTGTAGGCGTTGTGATTGAGTTGGTTTATAGTCTTGTTGCCTTGGAGCAAGTCTTCCATTGTGATAAACTCATTCAAATCTTAACAAACTTGAGTTAGATTGATCTTGAGATCGCGAATACCATTAAATTCCGCTAGGGTTCGCATCACGAGTACACATCTCATTGCTTTTTTAATTGTTGTCAAATATAGAATCAATGGTTTGCCAAGCACGGGAGGTATTAACAAAGGTGGATTTTGCAAACACTGCTTGATTGAATCAACACTTTGTTGGCATTCCTCGTTCCATACCCCAAGATTTTTCTTTTCAAAGAGTCGAAAGATTGGATCACAAGTTTTTGTTATTTGAGATATAAATCGAGCAATCTAATTCCAACGACCCAGGAAAACTCTTACTTCTTTTTCTGTTTTATGAGTTAGCATAATCTGGATTGCTTTAACTTTATCAAGGTCGACTTCAATACATTGGCTACTCACCACAAATCCTAACAGCTTTGTGGATTTTATCCAGAATGAGCATTTTACAAGGTTCAGCTTCAACTAATACCTTCTAAACCTTTTAAATAACTTTATCAAATTCTGACAATGATCTTCTTTCTCCCTCTTTGGACTTATCAATCATGTCGTCTACATACACTTCAATTTTTATATACATCATATTGTGGAATAGAGTTACCACTGCCCTTTGATAAGTGGCCCCAATGTTTTTCAGTCTGAATGACATCACATTGTAGCTAAAGGTTTCCCACGGAGTAACGAAGGTTGTCATCTCTTTATTTTTGTTGGACATTTTGACATAGTGGTACCTAAAGAAACCATTCATGAAGGATTATGTTGAGCTTCACGCCACATTATCAATTAAGACATCGATGTGTGGCAAATAGAAGTCGTCTTTTGGGCTTGCTTTATTTAAATCCTTATAGTCTACACATACTTTAATTTTGTTACCTTTGGAACTACTATTATATTAAATACTCATTATGGGTGCCTAACCACCTTTAAAAAACAACATCTTATTGCCTTTCTATCTCGGCTTTCACCTTGAGTACCATATCCGGATGAGTTCTTCGTAGTTTCTGCTTCACATGTATACTTCCTTCATTTAATGGCACCTTATATACTACAATGTTAGTATCTAAACCAAAGATATTCATGTAAGACCAAACAAACACATCAATATACTCACATAGCACTAAGATCAAAATTTTCCTTTCAATAACAGTGATTAGATTCCTTATCTTTAATTCTCTTTCATCTTATCCTATACTGACATTAATTGTCTCTATCTTTTCTTTTATCAGTTTCCAAGCTTGCTCTGATTATTTTACTAGCCTAGTGAATTTTTTTACGTAATTTGCTTCCCATTCATTTTTTGCCATTGCAATTATGTACTCATTAAAATTTGATCATTCATTCTCGGTGTAATATGCTCATGATTTTATGAACGATCCGCTTTTTGATTTCCTAAAAGCAAAAGGTGTTTCAATGTAAGTATGTAATTTGCAAACCAAATTTATGAAAATACATGATCTCATTAATAAAAAGGAAAGGCTTAACTACAACAAAAACCATATATTAACATTTTGACCCAAGATTGCTAACTTGGTATGAAAGCAAAGACAAGCACAAAAAGCACACTAGAACAACAATGTCATTTACTTTTTAAAAACTATATGAGCCTCTTGGGTCACCTAATTTTAGAACCTTCCACCACTTGTTAGCTTTCACACGAAGGTCTTTGTAGACATTTTTTTCATGATATGGACAGTTAGTTGTGGTAACAAATCTTCTCCTTCCATAACCTTTCCTTTCTCATTGCAGCTCTTGACCTTATTGTCATCTTGTTCCAATGTGTTAATGCTTATAGCAGCCAAGCCTTGGGTAGAAGCATTCGTCATATCTTTAGAGTGCCTTACATAAGCAACCTTGAGGAATGATACCTGGATCGAGGGGATGACAATCTTTTCCTTTTCTGATTCCCTTCTTCCTAGTTTGACCAACCTTTTTTCTTGTTTGATATTAACATCTCTTTTATAGTCTTTCTTTCTAGGCTTAAAGTCAAGCCTAAATCTTTAATTTGTAGTCTTCAACCTTATCGAACTTATCCTCTCAGGATTTACAAAGATAAGATCATACCAGAAAGGAAGTCTATGCTTTAAGAAATATTTGACTATCATCTTTACGGCTTTAAAAATTATTGATTTTTTCGATATCATGTTTTATGATTCCATATATTTGATATCTTTCTCTTTGAATGAGATCTCAATTCTAGTAACGGTTTCATTAGATGTCTTACAACTAGAATCCTTTTTTTTTCTGATCTAGTTGCTTCACCACCACGAACCCCAGTTAGATTCAGCACCCATTCTGCATTAATAATTTCAAAAGCATGGAGATTTCTATCTTTGCTTATTTTTAGCTTCTATATAGGGAACTATCATATTTTGTATCATTGCTAAGGTCTCTTCAACCTTAATTATCACTAATATCTCATTTACAATATACTTCAAACATTGATGCAATGATGTTTCCATGGCACCAACAATGTGTATCCAAGACCATTCTAATAACATGTTGTATGATCGGTGAATGTTCATCACTTACAAGGTTACTAAAAACACTTGTAAGCCAATGAAAAACTCTATTTTAGTGGTCCTCACCATTTGCCTTGAGGAGCTATCATAAGCCCTAGTTGTCATGGTGTTTAGCAGTATATGTGTTGAATTAGCTAACATTTCATCTAGCACATGCTTTACGAGTATATTTAAAGTTGAACCATTGTTCATCAATACTTTGCCAATGGTACAACCTTTGCACTTCATAATGATGTATAGAGGTTTATTATGACCCATTCCTCCAACACATCGAGCTCGTCTTTAGTGAAGTATAGGTAATTTTTCACATGGATTATTCTGACCAGATGCTTCATAGTCCTTTGGGTCATGTCTTAGGGCACATATGCCTCGTTCAACACTCTTTATAGCGTCTTATAATAGGGCTCAAAACTCATGAAAAGAGACACCAATGATATCCTAGCAGAGGTTTTCTTCAGCTGCTTTACCACACTATACTCAATATGCTTCATCGGCTTTAAAAAATCACCAGTTTTTTCCTCACTTATGAGTTTGTTTATTTCCATATCTTTGATGACATCTACAACCTTTTTGACTTTGGCATTTCATTACTTTTCTATTTCTTTGGGTGTAAAAAACCTGCCACTTTGAGTTAATCCATCAATTTTGGTATAAAACACAGGAGTAAAACCCTTAATATTAAGAGAATTTCCATAATTATAAGGCAATGCATTATAGTTCCCATTATAGGTAACAACAAGTCTTATTAGGACAAGCTTTGGTAGGCCACTCTTGGCATGTTGAAGCCTATAAATCTCTGCTTTCTTTCCTTGAAAACTCATTATACCTGCGACATCATCCTTTTCCTTCTCTATTTGTAACCGATCACAAGTCATCATTTGTATCACCTTTTAGTGACAACTCTTCACATTTATCGATGTTATATCGTATTGCTTCGTGGAACCTATAATAAATGTTACTCTTGCTTAAACCTGATTCATTTTTTATTGGAAAACACCCAGCTCGCACTAATACGTCATACAACATATATATGGTTACCCTTAAAACCTTCTTTTTCTTTCTTCCAAACTCCACAACATTTACTCCCCCACTACTAGATGCATGATTAGGCAGGGGGTTGGGATTAATGCTAGGGGTATCTTTAAAGGTTATCCATCATGCTATGAATAATTTCAAGAGCTTCCTATTAAATGATGAGTAAGTATCAATATTGTAGCCAAGGTTTTCAGTATAGAACTTACAGGTTAGATCTGGTTTGTACCAATTTGGAAGGGAGGCTTTAGTGGTGGAAATGAAAGAAGGCCCAGATGATTTATGCTTAACATTTTTGCATACATTTCTCCTAAGGGCATAAGTAGAAGGCAAGAGTTGTTTTTGGTTTCTTTCATAGGCTTTACTTAGATTATTTTCGACTTGGTTTATCGAAGGAGGGCTTAGCAAAGTTGATATTGGATATTTGGGAAGACGGGGTCTAATAGTTTTGGCTTTGGTAGCTTTGGATTTAGTAATTATTTTTACTCTTATACTCTTCTTCCACATTGCTCATCTTATCATCCTTTTTCCTCTCAGTAAACCCTTTCTTCTTGGTAGGTTTTAATGTTCTACCGGCTCTTATATCTTATTCTTTGTAACTCCACTCCTCCCTCTCTCTTGTTTTTCTATTCGATTAGCCCTTGTTTATTTAGGGTTGGTTCTGTTTTTTTGTACAATGGTCACAATGCCTTTACTCTATCTTAAATCACCAATTTGCCCTTAACTTTTCCTAAGTGACAAATTAACTTCTTATTTTTTCTAAGTCATAAATTTGCCCCACTTTACAACTTTACCATTAATGTTATACCATTCATGTTTATTTTTTTGTTAAATCTTCAACTATGGGATATTTTTTAGATCAATGATCATTAATACTTTTTTTTTATCTAGGTTTATATTTTGCTTCTTAATTTACCATTCTACCTTTATTTAGATATCACACATGTTTATTTTATGTTAAGTCTTTGACCGTTAAAATTTTTTCACGTGTCAATTTATTATTAATATTTTTATGAGGGTTTACAACACTTATTTATTATAGGTTTAAATTTTGGGTTGGGGTTTACAAAGCTTCTTCAATATTGGTTTCCTAAAAATAGAGGCATGTGTATTAACTAAGAGAGAAAACTTTTGTATTTTTCTTTTCTATTAACATGAAAGGATTTATCTCTTTTTCTTTTTGTAGTAATTGTTCTTGCTAAGACTCTTTTTGAGTGAAGTAGTGTACCCCCTTTACAGCTATCTCCAATAGAGGTAATGATTGTTGGTCTTAGTTCCCAACCTCAATAGGTTAGGGTATGGTATGTATTGTTCCTCTCATCTTTAATTGGATAAAAAAAAAGAATAAGGATGTTATGATAATATTTTCAAATATAAGTACTTAGAGCTAAATGTTGAAGAAAAAGCGTGAAGAGATAACCTAGACTTTAATTGTGGCTTAGGGGAGCACTATGGCTTTTCAAGCCATGAAGGGTGTATATCAGACTTTTGAAACCTGATTTTGTAGCTTAAAGGAGGCCCTTCCTAAGGCCTTGTAGAGGAAGGACGTCAGGTAATGCACTTAGGTGTTACTAAAAAGAGTATCAAGAAGGCTAATTAGAACCTTTTTACCTATTAGTATAGAATAAAAGAGCTAGAGTTGATCCTAACTAAAGTCAATATGGATGTTAATGAGGCTTAAGCTAATATGTTTAGGTGAGTGCTCTAAAAGACACTTTTAAGGAGCTCAAAACCTGTTTTTTTAGAGGAGTTAGCTCTATTAACATTTTAGAGGATAAACTAATAAAGCTATTAGGTAATCTATATTTTTTAACCCATTTAAGGGAATCAAAATAGACTTCATGTAAATCTTCGACCTAGTTGTTAGCGATGTTTCCGAATCCATGTTAAAGTAATTGTTTAGGGTGAGTATTTGGATTGGAGCTTGAAGATGAGAAGCCCTTTACAAAAAATAGGTAAGAAAAGCACCCTTGAAGGATGTTGAAGTTATGGTGGAAGGCCCAATGAAGCAAGGAGAGAACTTTCTATAAATGGTGGAAGCTATTGTAGAGATATCCAAAAAACAAGACTAAATCAAGAAGCTTGTGTTTGCTGCTCTTATTGTTATGAAAGAGATAACTTTGACCTAGAAATAGCTAGAGAAAACCCAATGATGGAGGTTCCCACAAGGAAAGGAATGCAACTTTATAACTTTAGGGGTGCACTAGACTTTTCCTTTTTGTATTTAGGTAAGAGTTCCTTTTTTATGAATTACTAAAGATAGCCCTCGATAATTAGTCTTTCTATCTCTGTTATGTCTCCTATCTTTATAAGACAATTAGTACTTATTGGAGTTCTCTCTCTCTCTCTCTCTCTCTCTCTCTCTATATATATATATATATATATATATATGGGTGTCACTCCTCATAGAAGAAGGGCATTGTATGAATTATTTACCTTTAATAGCGGCAAACACCTCAGTCTTAGTAGTATTTAGACATGTTCATAAGTCTGAGAAAGACAAATTGATAATAAATTGATTATTTTAGATTCTTATAGATGCCTAAGGACGTTTAGGAGACCTTTCATGTTTGAAGATTTATTTTTTCATCTTATGCTTCTAGAACCAGGACCTGTTTCACTTTGAAGAGAGTTCAAAATGAGAGAGCATAAAATTGTTTCCATATGATCAGGTTATAAACATCAATAAAGGCTTCAATGATAATGAGGTCAAGTAATCCTTCCACTTAGAGAATCTCTTTGTTAAATCTTTTCAATTATGTTCTAGTACTCTTATCCTACTATTGTGTGATAGCAAGAGCTTAATATAGTTTTTTTAGCTGAAATGATGGTGCTAAAGTGGATGACAAACTTTGGAAAAAGATCATAGAAATCAAATATGAAGATTGGCTCTAAGTTATGATACCATGCCCGGGTAAATCTGTGAAACATAGTTGGAAGAATCTTGCACATATGTCAATGTCTTATAGTATGAGCTCTAAGTTATTGCATATATTTTATATGTGTTCTTTTGAGCCTATGAACCCATTATAATTTTCAAGTTCATATTTATGATGATGAGGCGAGTATCTAATACTCATTTAGATAATAGAGAATCCCTTACTTGGTGGGGTTATAGTCTTCTTTTGAGGCCTATTAAATAAATATTTCACTTTTTTTCCAACCTTTTTTTATTCATGACTACCAAAGAAAGACTCCAATGAGGATTAATAATGATGGTGGTGGATGCCCATGCGATTGCAACCATTTTATGCTTTGTCATTGGATTTATGGAGATCATATATAGAGTGCTTAGTTTGAGAACGTTCCTTAAGACGGTGAGAGTGGTCGTTAGGTGGACTTTAAGAGCGATATTGTCCTTATTAACTCTTTATATCTCCTTTTAGCCTACCTCTTCTAAAAATTAAAGCTATTTATATGTTCTTGGTGGCGCAACGGTAAAGCTAATGGTAGTGCCACCTACAAGAGATGGGTAAGGCTTTAAGCTGCTCTGGCATGGCCAAGAGAGTTTTAGTGAGCATTCTTGTTATTATGTAAGTTGTTGGAGATCTAGGATCGTTAATGGAGAGCTTATGGTGGGGAGGTCTATAACCCTTCATTGTCTTAGATTTTATAGATTATATATCATGAAAAAAAAGATGGAGAGTTAATAAAATGAAAAGGAAATGATTCAACATTTGTTATGCCTTTCAATAGACTGCATCACTAACAAAGTCTAGAGCTTGGTTGAAGGTCCACAAACTCTTGAAAAACAAGTCCTTGTGCTATATAAGGGACCTCTAAAGCTTAATTTATGAAAATGTTGTCTTAATGAATGTAGATGATAAATGTAGGAGAAGAGAATGTTCGCTCTGTGTATTAATGGTGCTAATTTTTCTATCATAGTAATTCATAGACATTTATATACTCATAAATCATATCAATTCACATGGAGCAGAGGGTAAAAGAGGGAATAATGATGTAGCCTATATAAGAAGTAATTGTGTGAAATAATATCTCTTAACAACAAGTTGCCATTCTATTGAATGTGAAAAGATATCTTCAGGTGGGCTAGGTTATACCATGAGCATGACTTAATGTTGTATAGTGGATCCTATTATGATGACGATGTTATGCTAACATTATATGCTAAAAATTAACCATATAGAAGGTTGATGGTTCATGATGGACTTGGGTAGTTAGGCCAACGCTGAGATCCCTGAACCTAACTACCTTGGCGATCATGGTGTAAGGTTCAGGTATAGGAAACCCAAATCCAACTATAGGTGAGATGATGGGTCAATTAGGCTACTTAAGACATCGTGTGCAGTTCAATTAACTAGGCTTTTCAAAAGAAACATCACTTACCTGGATTCTATTAGATGCTAATTAAAGGTCGTACCCAAAACAATAAAAAAGGAAACCAATCCTGACATGACAAGCTCGAACATAGACATATAAACCATGAGGCTCTATATGAATGGGCTCACAAGCCCTGCCTTATGACCTGTGTACTGAGGTGGTCGTGTCCTCTTGGGCCCAAATCCAGGTCCAATAACACCATTGTAGTTGTAAAGCCAGGACTCATAAGATATATCGATGATAAAAATAAAACGTGAATAACTACAAAAGATACAATCAATTCTTTTTTTTATTTGTTTGTTAGAATTTTAATGGTCATTTTCTAGCATATAAAAAATAAAATACATTAATGATAAGAATATAGACCATCATACATTTTAAACCCTTTGGCTCTATTATATGCATTCTAATTGTATACCTCTATGTGGTACATCTAGCTTTTTTTTCTCGGTGCACAATCCACAAATAGAAAATTATTTACTAGTGTGTTCCTATGATACTGTAGGGCACTTTTCAAAATCTATTTTTTAATTAATTATATGACAATTAAAATAAATATTCATAAGAAAGTCAACAATTTACATTTTAAAGAAAAATGTAGTATTTTAGACAATGTTCCATTTCCTTATTCGTGTATTTTCTTTTTTGACAAAAATATATTTTTTTGTATTAGTGACATGATTTTTTGAATAAAAATTGAAGGCAATAAAATTAATATTCATAAAAATCTCGATGACTTGAATAAGAAGAAAAAAAATGTATCTCTTTAATCAAAATTTCATTTCTTAGTTCATGCATTTCCTTTTTTGTTTTGAAAAACACCTTGTTTTTTATTAGAAGCGTTGCTTTCTAAATAAAATGTATCATCATCTGAAAATAAAGTGTTTTTTTAAAGCAAAATCATTACTCCATAATTTTTAAGTGATTATATGAAAAAAAAGAATACTTAATTTTAAAAAGTATAATAAAAATAAATATCTTATTCTCATTTAATATTCATGATAAATTTTTTAAATAATTATGCATATTAGGGTCATGTATAATTATTCATAAAATGATTTTTAATATTACCATAAAAATGTCTAATCTTATTCGAAAAGTATGGCATAATCAAATAATTTTTTAAATACTTTTTAATTATTTTATTTAAAGAGAATTTTATTCCATTTTTTAATTTAAAAAAACATTGAGGACCATTAAAAAAAGCAAAACACGTGAGCCTGATTTTTATTTTTATAGGATAGAGGACATGTTGTTCACCAAAGTAGATAATTTATCGTCAACTAGAACATATTTTAAGTGATCAAAAAATCAGGGTTCGAGTTTTTTGACCCTTAAAACTAAATTTTCAATATTTTTATACCTTAAAAATCCTTATAACCTCAATAACTTCATTTCCAAGTCCAAAGCACACTTTAATTAGTTTTAAACTTAAAATCAAACACACTTCTCATACTCCAATTTACTTTTATTAGCAATGATTAGAGATGCAAATCATTTACATAGGACTGTCAATCAAAACAAATTTATTAATACAAAAATTGGCTTTTTTCCTCACTTGAATATCATCGATTTATCTCTCCTCCCCTTTCCAACAACTTTCTTTATTCTCTTCCAATATCTAAGGACTAAAATATGAATAAAATATTTATCATGATCGAATTGTAAATGTTGAAAACAATAGATCAAAGTGAAAAAAATAAGTTTTCAGAAGGTAAATTTTTATCTCCTCTCCCAACATTTAAGAACCGAAACATGAATAAAACAAAGTTTTATGACTGAATTGCAAAAGTTGAAAACAACAGGGACCAAAGTGAGAAATAATTTTTTTTTCCACAACGCAATAAACAACACTTTTACTATTCAATGAACAACACCTTTATTGTTTAATGAACAACAAAATAATATTTTGTTTTTGGTATATTAGTATTGATTTTTTCTCTGTACAGTAAACAATACAATGTTATAAAATTTTATGACTGAATTGTAAATGTTAAAAATAACAAGGATCAAAGTTTGATTTTTTTCACAACCCAATAAACAACACTTTTCCCATTCAATGACCAACACCTTCACTCTTCAATGAACAACTAAAGAATATTTTGTTTTGGTATAGAAGTAGTAATAATAGTAACTAGTTTGAGTGCCCGTGTTATGCTGTGGATCGAATAAAAAATCAATTCAATAATAAAAAA
>Ga0307515_10025331_pt1 | contig 10271 bp, 8 predicted proteins | sample 17_EM_MG_FD_194513 | JGI IMG/M metagenome (GOLD analysis project Ga0307515, IMG submission 194513) | Populus trichocarpa ectomycorrhiza microbial communities from riparian zone in the Pacific Northwest, United States - 17_EM | ecosystem: Host-associated > Plants > Roots > Unclassified | place...
CGAGCCGTCGCAGGGCATCATGCCGAAACTGGTCGATGAAATCTTCCAGGCCGTCAAACGCATCCGCGATGCCGGGATGACCGTGTTGATCGTCGAGCAGCGGATGGCAGAGTGCCTCGAAATCGCCGACCGCGCCTACATCCTGCAAACCGGCCGCGTGCTGATGCAGGGCGGTGCGGCGGAGATCCGGACCAATCCGGATGTGCGCAAGGCGTATCTGGGGCTTTAGCTTTCAGCGGAAGCTTGATCGGAACTCCCGCCGCCGCTGGTGGTGAGTGCGCGACGCAGCGATTGAATTCTCTCATTGAGAGAAATCAGATCACCCGCTGTCATTCCCGAACGCCGCAACAGGGTTTCAGTGAGGCATCCACTCTCATCATGAAGGCGCTTGCCTTTCGTGGTGAGCGCGACATGGACCTCTCGCTCATCCCTGGGATTTCGCCGACGCGAAAGAAGTCCGGCGTGTTCCAGCCTTTTTACCAGCGGCGTGATCGTGCTTGGCTCCAGGTCTAACCGTTCGGCGATCGCCGAGATGGTTTGCTCGCCGTGCTCCGCCAACGCGCTTATCACCAGGTACTGGGGATAAGTGATGCCCAGTGCGTCCAGCAACGGCTTGTACGCCCGGTTGATGGCCATCGACGTCGCGTAGAGCGAGAAGCAAAGCTGTCCGTCGAGCGGAATGCGAGATGTCATGGCACGTGTTTCCCTGCGAATTCAGTATGTTGTTGCGATAATCATTATCGCGATAAAAACTTCTGGACAAGCCTTTTCAGCTCGGGTAGATAATCTTTATCGCGATAATGATTATCGCGAAATCTATCGGAGAAACAAGATGATCCAGAAACTTCTCGCCTCGGTGGCCTTGCTCGCTCTCGCAACCGGAACTTCACCTGCGGCCGCGCAACCCGATCTGCCAAAGTCCGTCGTCCTCGTGCACGGGGGATTTGTCGATGGTTCCGGCTGGGAGGGCGTCTACAAGATCCTGAAGAAGGATGGCTATCAGGTCAGCATCGTTCAGAATCCGACAACCTCGCTTGCCGACGATGTGGCTGCCACGAAGCGCGCCATCGCCGAAGCAAACGGCAAGGTGATCCTGGTCGGACATTCCTACGGTGGTGTTGTTATTTCCGAAGCCGGTAACGATCCCAAGGTCGAGAAGCTCGTCTACATCACAGCCTTCGCGCCTGATAAAGGCGAGTCGGTTTCATCCCTGATCGCAAACCCCGCGCCCGGCGCGGCGGTGCCGCCGATCCTGCCTCCGCAGGATGGCTTCCTGCAGCTCGACAAGTCGAAATTCGCAGCCTCCTTCGCCGCTGACGTGAAGCCTGAGCTCGCGTCATTCATGGCCGCCTCCCAGGTTCCGTGGGGCGTTGCGGCGCTCAACGGCGCGGTGACGGAGCCGGCCTGGAAGTCCAAGCCGAGCTGGTATCTTGTTGCAACCGCCGACAAAATGATTCCGCCGGATGCACAGCGCGCGATGGCGAAGCGGGCGGGGGCATCGGTTGTTGAACAGAGCGGAAGCCACGCCATCTACGTCTCGAAGCCGAAAGCGGTCGCTGACCTGATCGAGAAAGCGGCTCACGCGAAGTAAGCATCCGTCGTTGGCCAGTTGGCCCAGCGCTCTCGAACGTTGTCAGAACCAGCGTTCGAGAGTGCAATGACGTGGAGAGCGATTAGTCGTGCCCGTGCTCCGGCAGCACCAGCCCAAACACTTTCGTCAAATCCGCCACCTGCTCCGGCGACAAATACCGCGGGTTCAGTCCGCGCAGCAGCAGATAGAGCTTTGCCGTCTCTTCCAGTTCCTCGATTGCAAATACCGCGGCTTCCAGCGTATCGCCTGATACCACCGGGCCGTGATTGGCGAGCAGCACGGATGAATATTTGCCGGCCAATCCCTTGATGGCGTCGGCGACCGCGGGATCGCCCGGCCGATAATATGGCACCAGCGCGGTGTGGCCGCACTTCATCAGATAATAAGGTGTCATCGGCGGCAGCGCGGCGCGGGGATCGATTTCCGGCAACATCGACAGCGCCACCGAATGGGTCGAGTGCAGATGCACCACCGCGCGGGCCGCGTTGCGGGTTTGATAGAGGGCCGTATGCAGCGGCACTTCCTTGGTCGGGGCGTCGCCCGAGACCAACTTGCCGTCGGGCCCCAGCCGCGACAGCCGCGCCGGATCGAGCGAACCAAGCGAGGCGTTGGTCGGTGTCACCAGCCAGCCGCCATCGTCGAGCTTGACGCTGATATTGCCCGAGGAACCCGGCGTCAGCCCGCGCTCGAACAGCGAACGGCCGAGGCGGCAGATTTCCTCGCGAATCCTTGTCTCGCTCATGTGCACGACCCTGTTTCCCCGGCCTTTTCTCACGCTTTGGCAGCGCGGCCAAGCCGTGATACCCAGAGGCAAAGCTGCAAGGAAAGCTGCAAGGATTGCGGCTCAAAAGCATAGGGAAACGCCGCAAATGCCAGAATCTGTCAAACCGCACATCGCCGTCATCGGGCTGGGCTCGATGGGCTTTGGCATGGCCACCTCGCTGCGCCGCGCCGGGTTTGACGTGACCGGCTGCGACGTCTCGGCGGAGTCAGTGGCGCGGTTCGTGGCCGACGGCGGCAACGGCGCCAAAACCCCGGCGGAAGCGGCCAAGGCCGCCGATATCGTCGTCAGCGTGGTCGTCAACGCGGCGCAAACCGAAACCATCCTGTTCGGCGCTGACGGCGTTGCCGAAACCCTGGGCAAGGGCGCGGTGTTCATCTCTTCGGCGACCATGGATCCCGATGTCGCGCGGCGGCTGGCCAAACAGCTGGAGGCGACGGGGCGGCTTTATCTGGACGCGCCGATCTCCGGCGGCGCACAGCGCGCGGCGCAGGGTGAACTGACCATCCTGGCTTCAGGCAGCGCGGCGGCGTTCACCAAGGCGCGTCCGGCGCTGGATGCGATGGCCGCCAAACTCTATGAGCTCGGCGATGCCCCGGGACAGGGTGCCGCGTTCAAGATGATCAACCAGTTGCTGGCCGGCGTTCACATCGCCGCCGCTTCGGAGGCGATCACCTTCGCGGCCAAGCAGGGCCTCGATATCCGCAAGGTCTATGAGGTGATCACGGCCTCCGCCGGCAATTCCTGGATGTTCGAGAACCGCATACCGCATGTGCTCGACGGCGATTACGCGCCGCGCAGCGCGGTGGAGATTTTCGTCAAAGACCTCGGCATCATCCAGGACATGGCGCGCTCGGCGAAATTCCCGGTGCCGGTCGCCGCCGCCGCACTGCAGATGTTCCTGATGACGGCCGCTTCCGGCATGGGCCGCGACGATGATGCTTCGGTGGCGCGGATGTATGCCCGTGTCACCGGTACGCATCTGCCGGGTGAACCGAAGTAACAAGCAGAAAGAGGACAGCTAATGCCCCGCTTTGCCGCCAATCTCTCGATGATGTTCAACGAAGTGCCGTTCCTCGACCGCTTCGACGCCGCGGCGAAAGCCGGCTTCACGTCAGTCGAATTCCTGTTTCCCTACGATCATCCCGCGGAGGCCGTCGGCGAGCGGCTGAAGAGGAATGGCCTGACGCAGGCGCTGTTCAACCTGCCGCCGGGCGACTGGAACGCCGGGGAAAAAGGTTTTGCGGCATTGCCGGAACGTTTCGACGACCTGAAGAAGAGCCTGCAGACCGCACTTCCTTACGCGCAGGCGACCGGCGTCAAGCGGTTGCATCTGATGGCCGGGATTGCCGACCGCGGCGACCGTAAGGCGGTGGAGGCGTTTTATAAATCGGTGGCGTGGGCGGCGGAATTCTTTGCGCCCCACGGCCTCGACGTGGTGCTTGAGCCAATCAATGCGCGCAACGTGCCCGGATATTTCCTCAACGATTTCCTGTTCGCGCGCGATCTCATCACCGAATTGAAGATTCCGAACCTGAAGCTGCAATTCGACATCTATCACTGCCAGATCATTCATGGCGACGTCACCATGCGGCTGCGCGAGATGATGCCGATCATCGGCCACATCCAGATCGCCAGCATCCCCTCGCGCAACGAACCCGACGGCGAGGAACTGAACTATCCGTTCCTGTTCACTGAGCTCGACCGGCTCGGTTATGGCGGCTTCGTCGGCTGCGAATACAACCCGCGGGGCAAGACCACCGATGGCCTCGATTGGTTCAAGCCCTATGCCGGAGCAAAATCGTGACACTGGCCAGAAAACTATCGCTGGGCTGCATCGCCGACGATTACACCGGCGCCTCCGATCTCGCCAACACGCTGACGCGCCAGGGCCTGCGCACCGTGCAGACCATCGGCGTGCCCTCCGACGATCTGGCGCTGCCTGAGGTCGATGCGGTGGTGGTGTCGCTGAAGAGCCGCTCGATCGAGGCGGGCCTTGCCGTGACCCGCTCGCGGGCGGCGGACAAATGGCTGCGTAGCCGCGGCGCCGGCCACGTGCTGTTCAAGATCTGCTCGACCTTCGATTCCACCGACGCCGGCAATATCGGTCCGGTCATGGACGCGCTGCGCAGCGACTCGGGCGACGCCATCGTGCTGGTGACGCCGGCCTTTCCGGAAACCGGCCGCACCGTCTATCAGGGCAATCTGTTCGTCGGCGCCGTGCCATTGAACGAGAGCCCGCTGAAGGATCATCCGCTCAACCCGATGCATGATTCCAATCTGGTGCGGGTGCTGGCGCGGCAGAGCTCGACCAAAGTCGGACTGGTCGATCTTGCAGCTCTGGCGCGAGGTGAGGCCGCCGTGCGCGCGCGCCTCGCTGATCTCGCTCGCCAGGGCTTTGGCGCGGCCATCGTCGATGCGGTGTTCGACCGCGATCTGGAGACCATCGGCAATTTGGCGCTGGATCATTGCCTGTCCGTCGGCGCTTCCGGCATCGGGCTCGGCATCGCACGGGCGATGGTGGCTTCCGGCAAGGTCAAATCGAATGTGACGAATACCATGGCCGACGCGCCGGTCGGCGGGCCGGCGGCGTGCCTGGCCGGTAGTTGTTCGCAGGCGACGTTGCAGCAGATCGCCAACGCCGAAAAGACGATGCCGGTGCTGCATCTCGATTCCGACCGCGTCGTCGCCGGTCCGCAAGAAGCGCAGCGCGCTTTGGCGTGGGCGAGAGAGCGAATCAGTGACGGCCCGCTTTTGATTGCGAGCAGCTCGACGCCGGATCAGGTCACAGCTCTGCAATCTCGGCATGGCCGCAATGCATCTGGACATGCCATCGAGCAAGCGATGGCCGATATCGCCGATGGCCTGGTGCAATCCGGCGTGCGCCGATTAGTCGTCGCCGGTGGTGAAACTTCAGGCGCTGTGGTCGATCGTCTGGGAATTCCCGGCTTTCTCGTTGGTGCAGAAATCGCTGCAGGCGTGCCGGTTCTACGCGCGGTGGGCGCGAAAAACGGCGAGATGTTGCTTGCCTTGAAATCAGGCAATTTCGGTGGATCGGAATTTTTCTCCGACGCGCTCAAGCTGATGCGCTGATCGCTCTACCCCGTTCATTTCTCAGATACTTTTATCGCGTACGTAGTTTTACGGTGCGCCAAATTAACACAACCTGAAAACGAATAAGATTCTTATGCGCGCGGGTATCCCGCGTCGCACCAACTCCGCCTGCCTCGTCGTCATCGGCGTGCTCTCGCAGCACGCAAAACCAAGAGATTTCATATGTCCCTTATCAATCTACGAATTCGTGGCAGGCTCTTTGCGGGCTTCGGTGCGCTGGTTCTGTTCGGCGTTGCCCTTGCCGGCTTCGCGGTATGGCAGCTCGGCGAAATCAGGACACAGGTGGATACGCTGACGCGCCAATCCACCAATACGATCCGGATCGCTGAAATCGCGACCGAGATTCAGGCCGTCCGCCGTGGCATTCTGCGTTACCTGTTCGATCAGGATGAGAAGAGCTTCACCGAATCCGAGACGCGGCTGGCAAAGGTCAGCGACCTTCTCGAGCTTGCCGCCAGCACGGCGCTGACCGACGAGCGACGTACCGGCTATCGGGACGTCGCAAAGGATATCGCGGATTTGAAGGTAAAACGTCTCGCCCTTGGCGAGGCCATCAAATCCATGCTCAGCTCCCGCGCGGCGTTGTTCGCGGATGGCGACCTGATGGCTGCCGACGTCCAGAAATTCGTGGAGGCCGCAGACAAGACGGATTTCGGGCCGCAGGGGCATCTGCTCGAGGCCAAGGTCCTGCTCGTCCGCGTCGCGAATTGGCGGATGCTGGCCACGCGTGACCAAAAGGGTGTCGCAATCTTCAAGTCGAATTACATGAAGGCCCAGCAACAGATCGCAGAGCTCGAGAAGGCCGGCCTGCCGGCAAATCTTGCGGCGATGCTGGGAGCGCTCAAGGCGACCACGGGCAAATATTCGGATTCGTTCGACAAGGCCTCCGCCAGTCTCCTGCTCGGAGATGAACTCTACCACAAGTCGGTCGTCCCGGCGACGGTCACCGCGACAGCAAAGCTCGACACTCTGCAAGACGGGGTCAAGAAGCTGTTCGACAAATTGAAAGCCGATACCGAAGACCGCATCTCCAGCACCGTTACCATGCAGGAAATCGTGGCTGGAGCAGCAGCGCTGGTTGGCCTCCTGATCGCGTTCCTGATTGCACGGGGCATTATCGGCCCGCTTTCCGGTCTTTCTTCCAGCATGCTGAAACTCGCAGGTGGAAATCTTGACGTGGCCGTTCCCGGACTCGACCGCAAGGACGAAGTCGGCGAGATGGCCCAGACTGTCGAGGTCTTCAAGAAGAATGGACTTGAAGTCGAACGGATGCGCGCCGAGCAGCAGCAGACCGAAAAGCGCAACGCGGAGCAGCGCAAGGCGGAAATGATCAGGATGGCCGACGCTTTTGAAGGCGCGGTCGGGGAAATCGTCGAGACGGTATCCTCGGCTTCGACCGAGCTTGAAGCATCGGCTTCCACGCTTACCGCGTCCGCCGAACAGGCCCAGCAACTCACCACCACGGTCGCAGCCGCGTCGGAAGAAGCTTCCGCCAACGTGCAGTCGGTGGCCTCCGCGACCGAAGAGCTTTCGTCATCGGTCAACGAGATCAGCCGTCAGGTGCAGGAATCGGCGCGGATGGCGACCGATGCCGTCGGCCAGGCGCGCGTCACCAACGATCGGGTCAGCGAATTGTCGAAGGCGGCGGGCCGCATCGGCGAGGTCGTCGAATTGATCAACACCATCGCGGGCCAGACCAATTTGCTGGCGCTCAACGCCACCATCGAGGCGGCGCGCGCTGGTGAGGCCGGCCGTGGCTTTGCAGTCGTGGCGTCGGAAGTGAAGGCGCTGGCCGAGCAGACCGCGAAGGCCACCGGCGAGATCGGTCTGCAGATCACCGGTATCCAGGCCGCGACCCAGGAGTCGGTGAATGCGATCAAGGAAATCAGCGGCACCATCGAGAGGCTGTCGGAGATCTCCTCGACGATCGCCGCTGCGGTGGAAGAGCAGGGCGCGGCGACGCAGGAAATCTCCCGCAACGTGCAGCAGGCGGCGCACGGCACCCAGCAGGTTTCTTCCAACATCACCGACGTGCAGCGCGGCGCAAGCGAGACCGGATCGGCCTCCTCGCAGGTGTTGTCGGCGGCGCAGTCGCTCTCGAGCGACAGCAACCGCCTCAAGCTCGAAGTCGGCAAGTTCCTGGATTCGGTCCGGGCAGCCTGACACCCGGCCGAGGACCAAAGGCCCGACTCCCAAAAGGAGCCGGGCCTTTTTGCGTCCGGACGTTCTCGCCGGGACCGAGTTTTTCTACGCCGCGCTCAAGCTGAGGCGCCGATCGTTCTACGTCTTTAGTTCGTGTACCGTATTTCTACGGTGCGGAATTAACGCAACCTGAGAACGAATTGGCTCTGATGGTTCCACTGATTCGCCGCACCGCCTCCCACCAGTTGGCGTGCCTCCCGCGCCTAAAAACGAGAGAATCCTATCACCATGCTCGCCAAGTACTCGATCCGCACCAAAATCATCGCCGTCGTTGCCTTGCTGCTCGTCACGATGACTGGCTTGGGGCTGCTTGCGGCCCGCAACATGCGGGCGATCAACGCCAACACCGTCGATATTGCCACCAACTGGCTGCCGAGCGTCCGCGTACTCGGGGAATTGCGTACCGGCGTGATGACCTACCGCAACGTGATCCGCGAGCACATGCTGGCCGAGACGCTGGAGGGAAAGCTGGCGGCTGAGAAGACGCTGGCAGGCGTGGTCGCGAGCAACGACAAGATCCGCGTGGTCTATGAGCCGTTGGTCACCTCTCCGGAGGAGCGCGCGCTGTACAAGGAGTGGTCGGAGCTCTGGGACAAATACAAGAAAGGCACGGAAGATGTCATGGCGTTGTCCCGCAAGGCCGTCGGCAAGCTTCCGACCGAGGCGCTCGCGTTGAACACCACGACGGTGAGCAAGTTAGGGGTTGAATCCGACGCCATCCTGCGGAAGGACATCGACCTCAACAACACCGGCGCCGACAAGGCGGCCCAGGACGCGGCTGACAGCTACGCCTCCGCCCTCATGATGCTTGCGGCGATTGTCGGTGCGGCTGTCATCATCGGCATTGGCGTCAGTTTCTATATGGTTCGCGACGTTTCGGGCGGCATTGCCTCGATCGTCACCTCGATGCAGGCGCTGGGCAAAGGCGATCTCAGCGCAGAAGTGCCGCACCAGGGCGATAAGACCGAAATCGGCGCCATGGCTGACGCCCTGCAGGTGTTCAAGCAAGCGCTGATCGCGAAGAAGGCGGCCGACGAGGCGGCGGCGATCGACGCCCAGGCCAAGATCGAGCGTGGCCACCGGGTCGACGGCATCACCCGTAATTTCGAATCTGTTATCGGCGAGATCGTTCAGGCCGTGTCATCAGCTTCGACGCAGCTCGAAGCCTCGGCCGGTACGCTGTCGGCGACTGCCGAACGTTCGCAGACGCTGACCAGCACGGTTGCGGGCGCGTCGGAAGAAGCCTCCGCCAACGTTCAGTCGGTGGCCTCTGCGACCGAAGAACTGTCGTCGTCGGTCAACGAGATCAGCCGCCAAGTGCAGGAGTCGGCACGGATGGCGACCGACGCCGTCGGCCAGGCGCGCGTCACCAACGACCGGGTCAGCGAATTGTCGAAAGCGGCGAGCCGTATCGGCGAAGTCGTCGAACTGATCAACACCATCGCGGGCCAGACCAATTTGCTGGCGCTCAACGCCACCATCGAGGCGGCGCGCGCCGGTGAATCCGGCCGCGGCTTTGCGGTCGTGGCGTCGGAAGTGAAGGCGCTGGCCGAGCAGACCGCGAAGGCCACCGGCGAGATCGGTCTGCAGATCACCGGTATCCAGGCCGCGACTCAGGATTCGGTGAACGCGATCAAGGAAATCAGCGGCACCATCGAGCGTCTGTCGGAGATTTCCTCGACCATTGCCGCCGCGGTGGAAGAGCAGGGCGCGGCGACGCAGGAAATCTCCCGCAACGTGCAGCAGGCGGCCCAGGGCACCCAGCAGGTTTCGTCTAACATCACCGACGTGCAGCGCGGCGCATCCGAAACCGGGTCGGCCTCCTCGCAGGTATTGTCGGCGGCGCAGTCGCTCTCGGGCGACAGCAACCGCCTCAAGCTCGAAGTCGGCAAGTTCCTGGACTCGGTCCGGGCAGCCTGACACCCGGCCGAAGACAAAGAGCCCGGTTCCCCAAGGGAACCGGGCTTTTTTGCGTGGCTGCGACAAATCCGGCGGTCGCCCGGTCTCTTCACACGGGCAAAATTAACCAGTCCTGTTTTACAACTGACAACTATCTTTGCGGCGTGCACGTGCTGGTTGCGGGCTTCCGGTCGCCTTCGCCAACTGCGCGTTTGGGGAAATCTGGGGTTTGCGGACATGATCAAGCTCAATCGTATCGGGTATAAACTCGGCCTGGCTGGCGCGGTCGGCATATTGCTGGCGGTCGGCATGACGGCCAACCAGATGTCGACGGAATCCATCGTGGCTGGATCGACCGAGCGCGCCAACCGGTCGCAGCGGGTGGCCGACACCTCGATCGCGGCATATCTGGAACTGCGGAAGATGCAACTTACCGCCCGCGAAGTCAGATTGGCGAAGACCCCGGCCGAAGTCGAAAGGATCGTCGCCGACCTGCAGCGGTCCAGGGCGTCCGGCGCCAAGAATATCGATGACGCGCTGGAGGCCGCCCAGAAGCCCGAGGTCAGGGAGCGATTGGGGAACATCAAGTCCTTGACGGACAGTTTCGCTTCCGGCGTGGAAGACCTTGCCAAGGCACAAATCACGCTGCTCGGTCAGATCGACAAACGTACGGTGATCTCGGCT
>Ga0307515_10025332_pt1 | contig 10270 bp, 6 predicted proteins | sample 17_EM_MG_FD_194513 | JGI IMG/M metagenome (GOLD analysis project Ga0307515, IMG submission 194513) | Populus trichocarpa ectomycorrhiza microbial communities from riparian zone in the Pacific Northwest, United States - 17_EM | ecosystem: Host-associated > Plants > Roots > Unclassified | place...
TAAATTTTTTTTGGCTTTTTTTTAATTACATCCTTTAATATGAGGTTTTTATTTTCTTTGGGTTTTTTGAACTCCTTTTTTTTTTTTTTCAATTTCATCTTTTAATACATGATTTTTATTTAATATTATCATTTAATATTGAGTTGAAGGTGAATCAATTTTTCTTATTTTTTTTTGTAATATAGTTAAATAAAAAGTTAATTCGACCTAACAAAGTCTATAACCTGGATCGCGAGTATGATAGTTTGACTAGCGTTAACTTGACTTGTTTTTTTTTTTCCTTTAGACTTGCCCAGCCGACAAGACGACATCGGGATAATAATTTTTATGCGATTTAATTTAAAATTCAGGCTAAACAAATAATCTTGTTAAATATATTTTTACATTAATTTTTTTTTGTTGGTAAAACCCTCCAGGAAAGCAATAAACTAGTAGCTGCTAACCTAAGAAAACATGCTAACTATCACAATTCACATTTCTCGTAAAGAAGTTTTTTATTTTGAAGAGCTGATGTCTTTTCTGCCCTTTGATCTTCTGAGTGATTAGAGACAGCAGATTGGAAAATTCTACTGTACAATAAATCTCAGCAGTACCAATCAATCTACAAGCACGCCTGCAGCGCGAGCGAGACCCGTATGCATGCTACAATATTGACAGGCATCTAGCCTCCCCACGCGCTCATCAGACTAATTAATCTCTCAGTGTAGCTTCATGCCAAAAGTTTTTCTTTATATCGATCCACACAAGTGGACCACCTATCCTGCATAATTGCATGTCCTTTAATGTTTTCTTGGATCCAGCGACAGGTTTATTATTCGTTTCCTTTTCAAAACCAGAAGAATTGCAGATTCTACTGTTCTTTTTCTTGTTGTCGATGCTTCCATGCATGCCTGAGTTGTACAATGTGGCCTGGGGATCACAAGGAAACGCATTCTGGGCAGCTGGCTTTTTGCTCCAAATTAATATATGTACTGACAAAAAGAGCTGCTGCGTTTCTGAAAAGAAGTGATTGAATAAAATTTAGGGCACCTCTTTTGTTGTAGCCTTTTCCTCGAGGGTTCCACCGTGCAAGAGAACATGTAGAGGCACTGTTTCTCGTCTACTAGATCTACATGGAGTGGTTTTAAGGTTAATGTGAGATTTGGATAAAACTATAAATGAATTTTTTTTTTTTTTATGTATGTTTGGAAAATGGGACCTCGAATAATTTTTATTTTTAAAAATATAATTAACAAATATATCTTAATTATTGTTAAAGCATTTTATTAAGTGGCCTTTAGCTTAAGCGGGTTCGGATTGTTGTTGCATTAGAAAACTACATCTTAATTTATGAACTCTAACCATGGGATCAGTTGGTCGGATACAGAGAGGGGTATAACTGCCTCACCAAGTTGACCTTTTTATATAAAAAAAATTATATTCAAATATTAAATTGGTTAAGTGAGGTTTTTGGTTTTATATTATTTCTAACATATTTTTTTAAATAAAAGTTTTTTAAGCTCTAAATTTTCATAGATAAATCTCTAATTTAAACATATTTTTTATTTAATTAAATAAAAAAATAATGAGGTTCGAACTCATAATCATTTAATCATATAAACTTTGATAATATATTATAAAATCACATGAATCAAAAAGCTTAATTTCAAATAGTATCTTTCAAACCTCACCATTTCACTCTCTCTAATTAAAATATAAATTATTTTTTGATTTTTTTACTTTCTCATTCCTTATACTCACTTAAAAAATAGATTAAAAATAAATTATTTCACAAAACAAAACAGGAAAAGATTTGTGCACTTTCAAATTTTTATTCACAAAAGAAGAAAACATTTTATCAAGCAAAATTTTAAAGCATGTATAATATATGTTTTCTTTTATTATGGGTACAATTCATGTTACATATATTACTATATTATACAAAAAAAAAATCTTACATGTAAAGACAATAAATTTTATCATAAAAGCAAGAGTTCCTTTTCATTATAACAAACATTTTTTTATATAGGTTGTGTTAGTGTATATACCTTGAAGTCAATTAGTTGGTTATACATGACATTAACTTTGTTCATGTATATATATTTAATCTATTAATAAAGACTTATTTATCTTTAATATTCATCAACTATTTGATTAATGAATATAGAGTAACGATAAAGTTCACGGGATAAAAATGCTTTGCAAAGAAAATTATAAAGTTGTTATAATTATGAGATTGTTATTGCATCAAAGCATTGTTGCTAAATGTTACTGGTTAATGCTCTATTAAAACTGGACATTAATTAGAGTTATTGAGTTTGATACATATTATGTTCTTTTTTTTATGAAAGGAAGCAATTGTTCTCATAAACTAAGGTATGAGGAATAACTAGAACTAATATATAGATGCTTGTCAGATGATATGTACATTGAATTGACTCGCAATATGAGAATTCTATATGAAGGGATAACCTTTGTTCTATGGAAAGACTCATATGATAGTTGTGTAAATTATTTTTAGACATGAGATCACTAAGTTATCTTATATAGAGAGTGTTATGTTTTGATCCTACTACATGTTATTCTAATCAAGGGTAACAAATGGGTAGATATTAGGTATAACATGAACTATATGAAGACATTTAAGTAATCAAGAGAGGATTCATTACCCTTGGTGAATTAGAAAAAATATTTTATTTGTTCTCAAACAGTATTGATTGTAAATCCTTACGCAAGGTGGAATGAGATTTGAAACTGAGATTTGAAAAGAGTTTCAAATCTTATTCAAATAATCAATGACTATGGTGTTGAGAACAAATATGATTTGACATAATAGACACACTCTATGCTATAATGTTTAAATTGAAACATTGTTGATGAAGGGATAATAATTACACTAAGAAACTAGTTACTGAAAGGTTAAGTCAAACTATTTATGACTTTCCTAATATTTAGGGGATTATGACAAGTTGCTAGACATTGTACTTGATCTTCAAATATAAATCAATCAATTGTTGAATTGATAATAAATTAATATGTTTAATTTATTTAATTCTATTTTATTTAGAATTGTGATTTATATTTGGATCAACTTATTAGGGAAAATAATGGGTCACACATATAAGAACATTTGGTCAGAAATTAAAATGAGATAGTTAATGAAGTGTGACTTGATTGTAAATAAATTTTAGAAATTAAGGACTAAAATATAATTAATATAGAGGATATATTACAATTCTAAACTCAGAAACAATCAAGGACTTGATTGGATAAATTTTTAAAAATAGCCTAAAATAATATATGTGATATTATTTAAGGGGCAAATTGATATTTTATCATTTACAGAGTTTTATGTTTTCCTATAAATAGAATATTATGCCTCTTATTTTCACAGGTGTTATGTTAGGTAGAGTACAATATAGAAACACCTAAAACACAAAAGAAAAAAAGTTAACACTCTAAGATATAACAATTTCTCTCTCCTAAAATGGTTTAGGAGATTTCTCACTGGTAGTTCGTGTGGATTATCGTTAGAGGATGAATAATTGAACGGCTTGTGATTTGTAACAAATCAGCCTCGAAGCAAATATTCAAAGCTGAAAAGAACATCTGATCTTTAGGTAATCTTTATATAAACCTTAAACAACTCTAAATTTGTTTAACAGAATCCTTGGACTCCCTAAAAAATTTTAAATTTATTATTTCTACTGCATATATGTATTTTGAAAAATCCAACATGTTGTACTAGATCAAACATCACAAAAATACTTCATTTTCTTAGAAAAATGTTTTACACTTAATTTATTTTCCAAACACAATTTGTGCTCGTACAAATAATTAAAATAGTAATCCTCTTTTACTGAATCTAATTATTTTAGCTGATTATTGAGACAAAAAAATAAAAAGAAATATTCGTCATTGACGGCATTGGCTACTGGATCAGAAGACATGACTCTTTTTGTGTGATACTTGGAAGTGGGGTGATGATTTGAACATGAGCTGTACTCCAACTCAGGGCCTCAGATTAAGTCTTTAATTAGCCATGCCTTATTGTGAAGGCATATTTTCTTAGTTAGCCAAAACAATGTTCAAACTATCAATATAAGGGCTAAACACTCAGCCATGCACTTCCAATTGGTAGCTCGACGTCGCACCCTAAGATAAATGATGCAAAATTGGGTCTAGCTGAAGGAAAGAGGCCTTGGAGAAAAGATGTAAAAATTGATCATAAGAGCGAAAATACAGGAGCAATATGCTATAATGTTTCTGCAACTCAAATATGTAAAATCCAAAGGTTGTAATAACTCAAAGCGCATCATACTTGGTTTTCGTTTAAGTAATAACTTTTACAGAAACTTAAAAGAGCTTAGTTTATATATATATGGACAAAAGTACTGTCTGCAAAATAAATACTTGTATATAAAACTACAGAAAGATAGAAGTGTCTGGTGTCTTACTTGTATCGTCATATATAGCTTGAATCCGCGTACGGATATATAGGAAATAATTCATGTTGCAAGGTAGCATCTTACAACGTTTGATTGCATGTGTCTCCAAGATGTTTAGAGGGTAACACAAGAGAACATAATAATGTGATAGCTCGATGAGCTTTAAACTCCCATACTGTACTCTGATCACTTGACCACCCGCTGAGGTACATGTTTATAAAGTCTGCCTTCAACATCCATCCTTGAACCAAGTAAAGAAAAAACCAAGCCATGCAGGGTGATATTTATGATTCTGTAGTATCTTCATCAGGATTGCTTTCGTTATTATTTTGCGAACGAAGAAGCCCAGGATTTAGATTCAAGGAAAAAGGTTTTGTTGTTGAGCTCATTGTCAGAGAAATCGGTAAGATATGCTGTGACGAACTTGAGCTCAATAATTGGAAATGGTTCATATCTCTGGACTCATTCTCTGAGGGAGTGGTAACACAAGGAGGATAGGATGGAAAGAGTGGTGGCATTGGTGGAGGTGGGCAGAAAAATAATTGAGAGCCAGAAGAGAGAGGCAGTGATGATGGGGTGTCCAAGGAATTTTCTGTTTGGGAGAGAAATCCATGGCCTCCAAATTGTGTAGATAGAGATAAATTTGAAGCATCCCAATGATTGGAGTTGAAGGGCACAGTAGGATTGTATAGCAAGCTTGGTAAGGAAGAATGATTGGCTAAAGGAAAGAAATTTTGAGCGGGGACCTGTCCAGTAGTACTGTAACTTCCAATTTCTCCATCTTCATTTGTTTTGATCCACTTTCCTTTCTCATTAATAGTGTCAACTTGCTTGCTTTTTGCTCTTATTGAAGCTTCTATATCCCTGTTATAGCTTGATTTTGGCATAGTAGTACTACTGTTTTGCACCTGCCCATCAAGACCAGCAGTACTAGTACCGATCTTTATCCCTAATGAATGAAATCCTACGTCCTTGATAAACGTAGAATTGGGATCAAAGAAGGGAGATGCAATATTTGATTGATGAGAAAATAGCATTGGCTGGTGGAATTGACCAAACCCTGGAGGCATCTGAAGTGGAGGCAACTTATCGATATCATTTTTAGTAGCATCAAGCAACCAATCTATTACCTTGCTAGGCTGACTAAGGCCAAGCCTATCTTGAAGATCATATAACTGAATGGCTGTGGGTACAGAAAGCCTAATTCGCCGGTCCCTCAGTCCCCTCACTGTGCAAACCTTGCTATGCCTATCTTTTCCTCCAAAAGACCGGGAGACGCGAACAATCCTTGGATTTCTAAATGCTGACCATTGTCTTGATGAAGTGGATGGTGTTGCCTTGGAAATCTTGTCGCCCTCACTGCCGCCGCCACCTGCTTGTTTTCCTTGCAAATCCATATCTCTTGAATTTGAAATCATCTTACCTTGATTCTCTCGATCACATTATTGAGTATATAGTACTTATGCAAGGTAGCATCTACGTCTGATCAATCAGTAGTACATTAACACAATCAGTTACTCTGAAAATCTAATAATTTTCACAATCCATAAAGAAGAAATATATTTCTTTATCAATACGAAGATGAAATAAAGATGAAAGATGTTTCTCAGACATTGACAATACTATATATGCAATTGCAGGAAAGAATTTAGTGCATCGAAAACCTTTTTCTTTTTTCTCTTTTTGGGTATGTTATTTGAAATTCAATAAAAACTTGAGAACTATCATGTATAAGGATTCTCTGAAGTAGTAGTTGAATATGGAGACAATGGAAATCTAAATTTTACATTTATACAGTATCACTGTCCCTCCTATATGGAGATGAAATCAAGCAAAAGAGAGCAAGAATTATATGGAAATAACAAACATATATTTGGAAAAGTTTACCATGAATATATCGCCTATTTTAGGCGAATATACGAGAGTTTAACTTACATCAAGCAGGAAACTGTAGGCTTCCATATATATCTGTTCAGCTTGGCTAGGGAGGAAGAGGAGGGGCAATCAGAGAAGACAACACAGCACCATTTGAGAGTCCTTTCTTTAATTTAACGACCTATCTTGTGTGGGGGAGGTTCTATTAAACTTGCATCAAATTTATTTTTTTTGCGATTAATTTGTCAAGAATATATATCTACCTTATTTGCATAAACTCCCAATTTTGAGAAAGAACTACAAAGATGCTGGAATTTTACCAAGCCATGCTTTATGGAATGTATACTAGGGATAAAAAGGTGTATATGGCACATTTGTGGCCATGTGATGTCCATGTAGTGTCAAAATGTTTTTTAGTTGAATGGTTAGGATGTTCTTGAACTATTTTGCATATCAGTACTGAAGATTAAGTTATTCTTCAAATTATCTTAAAAACGCATTGTCCACCTGTTGTATTTAGAAGAATTTAATCAAATTTTATAGATTTTAGCCTCAAAATTTAAATAATAATAAAAAAAACTTCCTTAACCATGAGGCCAACCCCTTGATTAAGTTTAATATAGCAATTTTATTAGACTTAATTAGTCATATATGTAAAAAAAAATTTAATTAAAGTTTATTATGAGTTAATTTTCATGGGGACCATCCAACACAAAATAGAAAAAGAGGGCTTATGCTTTATTCACAACTACAAATAGCTAGCTTTTTAATGCATGCCTAGCTGAATAAAAAGAAAGCACGCTATTGAACCATTATTTTTTACATTAATTTACTATATTATTATCATTTTTTTTTGACAAATCGGTATATATTTCCAATTTTGGGTTATATATTTAATGATGAGTTGAATATTTTTATTCAAATGGAAACAAATTTGCAATGACACTACTTAATTTAAATCATATAGCATTTTTTGAGTAACCTTTTATTTAAAAAACTTAAGTTATTAAAGAAACACGTCAATAAAAAAATTTAAATTGTCCAATAAAGTTTCAAAATGACTTCATGTATTACTCTTTAATACATTTTTTAAAATAAAAATTCTTTAGATTTGAATCTAATATAGTTACACTATTATCTTATGCTTTTTTATCTATTTTTTAACGAGAAATAATTAAGATATTAAAATTTAAACTCGTGATTATTTTATCATCAAAACTTTAACATCATGTCAAACAACTCCACCCGTCAGCGATGCATGAAAGGAAAGGTAAGTATTTCAACATAAAGCTTAAGAAGTTATTATTCTCCAGCCATAATTCATTATTAGATTTAAATCCAATGTGATTTTTATTAATTAATTACGTTATGATCAGAGTTACTATTATATAAGTCATAGTCATGGGGCTTAAAAAGTTGTGGTGTATGCTACGGAAGTTTCATCAGCTGGATTAGGTGGTGCATAGCTAGCTATCTGCCCTTAGAGGAGGGACCAATGTAGGTTCTTTAAAGCATCTACACCCAGTAGCAATGAAGGACCACACGGCAGAGAGATATGCACTGCAGATCCAAGTTGAAGTTATACAGTAAGTACTCAAGAAGTTTAATTTCAATTAGCTTGACTTAAAAATTAAATCAACATGGATTGCCTGTTATGCACGTGTGTGATCTTCTAATACAGATGGATATTCCTGGATAATGAAGAGAAACCAGCAACAAGGGCATGCCCACCTTGGGCAACCAAAATGGAGGACTGTTTATTAATTGAGCAGCCATTAACTATCTAAATTAACAGCCTCAAATTAAAAGTCTAATTTAGTTCTAGGGTTTGGTAGAAAAAAATATCGGTAGGATGAATCGATATATAATAAATGTTGGTGTAATTAATTTTATGTTACTGATCTCTTAATTATACTTCTTGCACAATAACTCCCAAAAATCAAAACTCAAACTCATCAACATGCATATAGACACCAGAGAGTTGCAACTTCTCTTCGTTCCGATCAGCTGCGTACCTTAACAATCTAGAAAATGTCACCTTCACCGAAATTATTGAGCTCTAATGGACTACTTCTGTTGCACCAGTCAAAAGCTGAGCTCTGCTTTATATCATTATCGTATCGAAACAAGAAACCCTAACAGTATGAACCCTAAATATATAATAACCCTAAAATCAAACTTGCCTTCTTCTGCTTTCAAGAACAGCTCAACAGCCAGTAATTAATATATAAAGCAAAAGGCTAGCTACCCCATTTCTGATACCAAGCAAATTAAAAACAAGCTCATCATTTATGTTGTAGCTAGGCCATTGAGAATGATAAGTATCCATTAACTTGAAAGTTCAATGGATACGAACCAAATTGCAGTTAAGCGTACGGAGAAAACATAGTTCCTTATTTTACGAAGCAGTAACAAGGCTGTGGTGAATTATTGCAATTGATGTCTTAGGGTTCTTTTAATTTCATGTAGGAAGAGAGAGAGATATGTCTCTTACTCTCTGAGAACAAGCAGAAAATTATGTGGGCATCACGAGAAACAGTTTCATTGTTCTGATTCCCACCCTAGACTGCAAAGTTTATGGTCCCCGGCTGGATAAAAAGACAGCCACTGTTGTTAGTTTGTTCATCAAGTGATTAACCCTAATAAGATTTTCTGTGTGATAGGAGTATCAAGCTTTCACCTAATAGTTTAATGGTAAAGATGACATTGTTTTATTGAGTCGTGAAATTTAAGGTTAGTTGCAAAGTTGCCCTAAAGTTAATACCCTTCATTAATTCGAGCAGCAATCAAGTTCTTCCTTAAAGTAACCTGATGTTTCCAATGTCGCCCTTCCACCCCATCTCTCTTACAAATAGCAAACAGAACTGCCAAATAACTCATGTGCAGAACCTAGTACGTATGCCAAATTATTCCATGGAAGAATCATTGCCACACCTTTCTCGAAAACTTTCTATTAATCAATCCTTGCCATTGTTGAAACAAATCACCCAAGGAATGAGGTATGCACCATGAAATGCCTCACGAGCTAACTATTTTATTCCAGAAACTCCAAGATACCAGACAAAGAAAAAGAATTGATTTGTAGTTTCTAACCTAGAATTACAAAATGGACTTATATTTTCCTACATCATGATAATTTTTTTTAACAAAAAATAAGCAAGTGCTTAACTTGTTATGCATTAAGCATAATAGTATCTCAATTTTTTTAAGGAGAACACATTCCAAATGATTGTATTATGTCTTCAAACCTAGGTAAATAAGTATATCAAGAATAATGAAACACAACTTAACTATGTAGTGTCCTTATCATCTAAAGCCTATATTTTTCTACCTTTTTTTATGTTTGTGAAGGTCAATGTCATTACTAAGAAGGTGATTTGTATTATTGTTTCTAATGCATTGATTCTATTTTAGATTCCAATACCAGCAACCATCATCTCAAGTTGTTGAGCTGACATTTGATATAACCAAGGATAAAGTTAGAAAAAGACTTGTCACCAACCCAAATATCATCCCAAATCCAAAATCTATTATTCATCTCTACTTTAAATCTAAAGCTATCTTTCAAAACAAAAGAAGATTGATCACTAAAGTTAATAGTAGAGAAAATACTTGACCAAATAATATATAGATGTTTTGAAAACAAAAGCATACCATTTTAAACGTGTGGCTTATACTTGTTGTTGATGAAATCTTCCCAGCCTTATTTGTATCCTGAACTTAATCACAAAATGTTGTGATGTCACGGTCGCACAAATTAATTACCCTAACTTAAATAAACAAGATAGTATAGAGCAAGTAAGGGGTCGATCCCACGAGGAAGGTTTAGTTTAGATTTTTATGCTATGTGATATGCAACTGGGGGCGATTGTGAAGTTATCTATGTTATGCTATAGCAAACAGAAAGAAACAATCAATGCTAAATCAAAGAAAAATGAAATTTATCAAGAAAATAAACTTTAGTCGTA
>Ga0307515_10025333_pt1 | contig 10270 bp, 5 predicted proteins | sample 17_EM_MG_FD_194513 | JGI IMG/M metagenome (GOLD analysis project Ga0307515, IMG submission 194513) | Populus trichocarpa ectomycorrhiza microbial communities from riparian zone in the Pacific Northwest, United States - 17_EM | ecosystem: Host-associated > Plants > Roots > Unclassified | place...
ACATCTTCGTCGACCGCTCGCGCAAGCTGCTGGTGGCCGCGATGGCCAGCCGCAACCCGCTCGACCTGCAGGCCGAGCTGGAGCGGGTGGCCGTCGGGCCGCACGCGCGCATGGTGGCCGGCGTGGGTGCGCTGAAGACGGCCGACCCGGAGCGTTTCGACCTGAAAGTGCAGGCGCTCTACCTCACTCAGCAGGGCAGCGTGAAGCGCTTGCTGTGGCTGATCGACACGACGATCACGCTGTCGCCGCTGCTGGGTCTCTTGGGTACCATCCTCGGCATCATCGACACCTTCACCGCACTCGCGGCGCAAGGTGTCTCTGATCCGCAGGCCGTGAGCCAGGGCATCGGCACCGCGCTCTTCGCCACCGCCGCCGGCATCGGCATCGCGGTGTTCTGCCTGGTCTTCAACAACTACTTCAATGAACGCGTCGAACGTGTGAACGAGCAGCTGAAGGTCCTCGCGCTCGAATACGCCAGCAACTCCTGACCCGTTCCTGACCCGCCACCCACCATGCTCAAACACCGCGTTCTCCGTGCCGCTTTTCTCGCCATCAGCAGCCTCACCGCGGCGTGCCTGCTGGCCTCCTGCGCCACGCCGCAGGCGACGGAGCCGGTGGCCTTGCGCCTCATCGGTATCAACGACTTCCATGGCAACCTGGAATCGGCGAACCTGAGCCTCACGCTGGCCGACCCGCAGGGCACGGCGGCCACACCCGGCAAGCCGGTGCGCGTGGCGGTGGGTGGCGCACCGGCTTTGGCCGGCATGGTGCACGCGCTGCGCGACGGTGCGCCGAACAGCCTGATGCTGTCGGCCGGCGACCTGATCGGCGCCTCACCGCTGGTGTCGACGCTGTTCAAGCATGAATCGACCGTCGAGGTGATGAACGCGATCGGGCTGGAAGCGAGCGCGGTGGGCAACCACGAGTTCGACGCCGGCATCACCGAGTTGCAGCGCATTGCCAAGGGCGGTTGCGCGCCGACGCAACCGAACGCGGCGGTCACCTCCTGCGCGATCAACCCCTACGCTGGTGCACGCTTCCCGCTGCTCGGCGCCAACGTGCTCGACACGCGCGGCCAGCCGGTGCTGGCACCGTATGTCGTGAAGAGCTACGGCGGCATCAGCGTCGGCGTGATCGGTGCAGTGACCAAGACCACGCCCAGCATCGTGTCGCCCTCCGGCGTGGCGGGGCTGACCTTCGCCGACGAAGCCGATGCCGTGAACCTCGCGGCACAGCAGCTCAAGGCGCGCGGCGTGAAGGCCATCGTGGCGGTGTTCCACGAAGGCGGCGAACTCGGCCCGCCCCAGCAGCGCGGTGACTGGAACGACCCCCGCTGCCTCGACGCGCACGGCCCGATCTTCGACATCGCCAAGCGCCTGTCGCCCGACGTCGGCGTGATCTTTTCGGCACACACGCACCAGGGCTACCGCTGCGTCGTCGATGGCCGCGTGATCATCCAGGGCACGTCGTACGGGCGCGGCATATCGGTGGTCGACGTGGCGCTCGACCCGGTTACGCAGAACTTCATTCCTTCGCAGACCCGAAGCATCAACCTGCCGGTGCTCAACGAGCGTACCGACCCGGCGATGCGCGAGCGCTTCGCCGCCGCGCTGCCCGAGCCCTACGCCAAGGTGCTGCGCACGGCGCAGCCCGATGCCGCCATCGGCCAGCTGGTGGCGCGCTACGCCGCACTCGCCGCCCCCACCGCACAGCGGCCGGTCGGCTCCATCACGGCCAGCTTCACCCGCAGCGGCTCGACCGACAGCGCCGCAGGCCGCTTGATCGCCGACTCGCAGCTCGCCGCCACGCGCGCCCCGCAAGACGGCGGCGCACAGATCGCGCTGATGAACCCCGGCGGCATTCGCAGCGACCTGGAATGCCTCGGTACACCGCCATGCAAGGTGAGCTTCGGCCAGGTGTTCACGATGCAGCCCTTCGGCAATGGCCTGGTGGTCATGACCTTGAGCGGCGCGCAACTCAAGCGCCTGCTCGAATCGCAGCTCAAGAGCGGCTCCGATGAACCCACTTTCCTGCAACCTTCCGCCGGCTTCTCGTACACCTGGAAGACCAATGCGCCTCTCGGCAGCCACGTGCTTGACCTGCGGCTGAACGGCGCACCGGTGGTGCCGACGCAGCCCTACCGTGTCACGGTCAACAGCTTCCTGGCCGAAGGCGGCGACAGCTTCGTCCTGCTGGGCCAAGGCACCGATCGCCGCGCCGGCGGGTTGGATCTCGATGCCCTGCTGGCCTACATGCAAACGGCGCCTGTCCACGCGCCAGCGCCGCAGCCGCGCATCGGCCTGACCCCCTGAACCCTTTTCGATGAGCGTGCTTGCCGGTCCTCGGTAGGCCGACGCGGCAAACGTTTGCGAACGCTCGTCATCCCTGCCTGCACCCGAGGCGCCTTTCGATTCTTCTCAACGGAGTTCCTGACATGACGCTGCTGAAGATGCCCTCCCCGCCGGCCACGCTGTGGCGGTTTGCCGGTGCCGTGATGCTCGCCACGCTGGCGGCCTGCGGTGGCGGCGATCACGACGCCCCGCCGGGCACGACGACACCGCCCGTGGTCACCGCGCCCTTGCCGACCTGCCCTGCGGCACCGGCGACCTTGCTCGACATCACCGCAGTACAGGGCCCAGGCGCGACCAGCCCGCACGCCGGCGAGATCGTCACCGTGCGTGGCGTCGTGACCGGCGATTTCCAGGCCGACAACGAGTTGAAGGGTTTCTTCATCCAGCAGCCGGTGGCCGATGCCGACGCTGCAACCTCTGAGGGGCTCTTCATCTATACCTCGACGGCGAGCACGTCGACAGACGTCATCAAGGGCGACTACGTGCAGGTGAGCGGTACAGTGGCCGAGTTCCAGAGCGGCACCGCGTCCGAAGCGCGCCTCACCGAACTCAGCGAGGTCACGGCGGTCAGCGTCTGCGGCGTCGGCCCGACCATCACACCACGCGTCATCACCTGGCCAGTGGCGAGTGCTGCCGACCTGGAAGCCGTGGAAGGCATGTTGGTCGAGATCAAACAGCCCATGACCGTGACCGAAGTGCAGAACCTCGGGCGGTACGGCGAACTGCTGTTGTCTTCCAGCAGCCGCCTCTTCGAGCCCTACAACCACCCGAGTGCATCGACACCCGAGCAAGTGATCGCAGCGAATGCGCTTGCCAGCATCGTGCTCGACGACGGCCGCAGCATCCAGAACCCGAACCCGATTCCTTATCTCTCGGCCGCTGATACCACCGGCACCCGGCGCGTCGGCGACACCGTGAGCAGCGTGGTCGGCTTGATGACGTGGGGTGCCGATGCCTACCGCATCCATCCAGTCGCAGCGCCTTCGTTCACCTCCACCAACCCGCGAACGACTGCGCCCGCCGACGTGGGCGGCACGCTGAAGGCCGGCAGCCTGAACGTGCTGAACTACTTCACCACGCTCAACCAGCGTGGCGCCAACAGCGCCGACGAGTTCAACCGCCAACGCGCGAAGCTGGTCGAGACCATTGCCGGCCTGAATGCCGATGCACTGGGCCTGATGGAGATCGAGAACAACGGCACCGTGGCGGTGGCCGACCTTGTGGCCGCCGTCAATGCGAAGCTCGGCGCCGGCACCTACGCCTACATCGACAGCGGCAAGCCCGGCACCGACGAGATCAAGGTCACCGTGATCTACAAGCCCGCGACGCTGAAGCCCATCGGCAACCCGGTGGTGCCCACCGACGCCGGCTTCTCGGTCGATGGCGGCATGCGCCCGCCGGTGGCGCAACGCTTCGCGGCGGTCAGCAACAACGGCGGCTTCTGGATGGTGGTCAACCACCTGAAGAGCAAGGGCTCCTGCCCGTCGGATGCCAGCAGCCCGGACAGGGACCTGGGCCAGGGTTGCTGGAACGCATCGCGCATCACGCAGGCCACCACGTTGGCGAACTGGGTCAACACACTCACCAGTTCCTCCGGCGAGACCGACGTGCTGATGGTGGGCGATTTCAACTCCTACCTCAACGAAGACCCGATCAAGACGCTGGAAGCTGCAGGCCACGAAGAGCTGATCAAGCGGCTGCCCGCCACCGAGCGCTACTCCTATGTGTTCGATGGCCAGTCGGGTGTGCTCGACCATGCCTTCGCCAGCAGCAGCATGGGCACGCAGGTGAGCGGTGTGACGGTGTGGCACGTCAACGCGGACGAACCCGTCGTGCTCGACTACAACCTGGAGTTCAAGACACAAGACCTCTACGCGGCCACGCCTTACCGCTCGTCCGACCACGACCCGGTCCTGGTGGGCCTGACGCTGAACGCCGATGCCGCCGTCACCGTGCCGGCACTCTCCGCCACGCTGCCCGGCAGCGGCATCGCGGGGACTGCGGTGGAGATCACCGGCATCGTCGCAACCGACGCCACCGCGCTCAGCGTCGACTGGGGCGACGGCACGCAGCAAGCGCTCGGCCTCGCCGACACCACCGCCAGCCACACCTACGCCAGCGCCGGCAGCTATGCCGTGGTGCTGCACCTGGATGGCAGCGGCGGCCAGAGCGTCGAGCGCACCGGCACCGTGGTCATCAGCCCGGTTCCACCCACCGGCAACACACCGGAGCTCTTCTTCAGCGAGTACGTGGAAGGCAGCAGCAGCAACAAGGCACTGGAGATCTACAACCCCACCGGCGCGGCGGTCGACCTGAGTGCGTACACCGTCAAGCTGTATTCCAACGGCAGCGCCACCGCCGGCAACACCCAGGTGCTGAGCGGCACGCTGGCAGCCGGCGCGACCCTGGTACTCATGAACTCCAGCTTCACCACCAAGGTGGTACCCGGCAGCATCACCAGCCCCGCCACCAACTACAACGGCGACGACGCAGTCACACTGGAGAAATCGGGCACCGTGATAGACGCCATCGGCCAGGTCGGTTTCGACCCCGGCGCCGAATGGACAAGCACCAAAGAGGCTGTCGTCTACAGCACGGCCAACAAGACCTTGCGCCGCAAATCGGGCATCGTGCACGGCAGCGTGCCCGCCTTGGCACCGGCCACATGGGACATCGGCGCCGAGTGGGACGTCTTTCCGCAAGACAACTTCGACGACCTCGGGCTGCACACGCCCTAACGCTCAAGACGAGGTGAGTGCGCAGGCAGGCGCCTCACCCCGTGGACCCAGCTCGCGCGGTCACCGCCGCGCAGGTTCGTCAGGCCCAGCCGCACAACCACAAGTTGGCGGCTGGGCCCGGTGATTGATGGCACACACATTGCATCGACGACAGAGGAATCTGATCGTTCGGTCAACTTTGGTGCTCGCGCGGGATCGCGCTCAACTCACCCACGAGGAGGCTTCGCCTTGAACTGTTCCCATCTCGTGCGCGGCACCCGTGCCGCACGCCGCCCCCGCATGACGGCCATCGCCGCGGCAACGGTGGCAACCCTCTCCATACTGGCCTTCTCGGGTGCGCACGCGCAAGCGGTGGCACCCGCCGCTGCAGCCGCGTCCGCACCACCCAGCGGCAGCACCGCACCGGTTGAGTTCGAGCCCGTGGTCATCACCTCGCGCAAACGCGCCGAGACGCTGACCCAGACGCCCGCCGCGGTCTCGGCCTTCACCGCCGCAGACATTGCCGACCGCAATGTGCAGACCTTGTCTGACATCGGCAAGTACGTGCCCAACCTCGACATCAACCGCTTCGGCGTTGGCAACCCGGCGCATGCGGCGATCTTCATTCGCGGCATCGGCCTGCAAGACCACATCATCACCACCGACCCAGGCGTCGGCGTCTACCTCGACGGTGTTTACCTCGGCCGCCAGATGGGTGCCAACCTGAGCCTCGCCAACATCGAGCGCGTCGAGGTGCTGCGCGGGCCGCAAGGCACGCTGTATGGCAAGAACACGCTCGGCGGCGCGATCAACATCATCACCGCCCAGCCCGGTGACGAGCAGGTCACCGAGGTGGACCTGAAGCTCGGCACGCGCGGCCGCGTCGAGGCCGGCGGCTACACCAACTTCAAGGTGAGCGATGCGCTGAGCTTCGTCGCCACCGGTAACGCGACACGCCGAGACGGTGTGGGCAAGGCGCTGCTGGTCGACGCCAAAGACGAAGTCGGCGAGATCTTCGAGTACTCGGGCCGTGTGGCCGCCAAGCTCAAGGTCACCAACGACTTCTCGCTGCTCGCCTCGATCGACGGGGTGCGCGGCATCAACGGCAAATCGCCGACCACGATCGACATCTTCGACCCCGCTGCGGCCAGCGGCTTCGGCGTGAACGCCTCCGATCTGCCCGCCAACCCGGATGATTCGAACTCCGGTCAGAAGAACCTCTTCCGCCAGACGAACAAGGGCGCCGGCGGCTCGCTCACCGCCACCTGGAACATCGACAGCCACCTCACCGCCAAGGTGCTGACTGGCTACCGATACAGCAGCTACACCGGCGGGCTCGACGATGACCATGTGTTCGCTGACGTCGAGTCATTCCCTGAGACCGGATGGGCGCGCCAGTACTCCGTCGAACCGCAGCTCAACGGCGAGTACAGCAAGTTTGACTTTGTGACCGGCCTCTACTACGGCTACGAGAAGGGCAACACCAACTCCGGGCCCTGGGTTTTCGGAGCCGGCACGCCGCCCGACTTCTTCTTCGATCTCGACCAGGTCACCAAGAGCACGGCCATCTACGGCCACCTGGGCTACAAGCTGCAAGACGACCTCAAGCTCTCGGGTGGCCTGCGCTACTCGCACGACCAGAAAGACGCGAGCGCGCTGTTCGACAACTGGTCACCGAAGGAGCGCGCCTACCGCTCGAACTCGTGGAACGCCGTGACCGGCGATGTCTCGCTCAGCTACGACCTCAGCAAGACGCTGAGCACCTACACCACGGTGGGAACCGGCTACCAGAGCGGCGGCTACCCGCCGCGCCCGTTCGGTGGCGCCTCCACCTTCGTCGCTTTCGACCAGACCAAGGCCACGAACGTCGAGGCCGGCATCAAAGGCGTGTTCCTCGACAACCTGCTCTTGGCCAACCTCTCGGTCTTCTACACCCGCTACAAAGACCTGCCGCTGCAGGTGAGCACACCTGCCCCCGGCGTCGGCTTCATCACGCTGACAGAAAGCGCCGGCGTGGCCGTGGCCAAGGGCGTCGAGTTCGATGGAACGCTGAAACTCACGAGCGAATTCAGCGTGCAGTCGGCCATTGGCTACATCCACTCACGCGTCACCTCGGTGCCCGACTCGTCCACCGGCAGCATCAAGGTCGGCTACACGCCCGCACTCACGCCAACCTGGACGGCCTCGGTGTCGCCCCGCTACCGCACAGGCCTTGCCAACGGCGGCGCGGTCGATGCCCGCATCGACTACTCGTACCGCGGCAAGATGTACGGGCAGTCGGCCAACAACGAGAACAACCGAATCAAGGGCCGCTCGCTGGTGGGCTTCAACGTGGCCTACACGCCGCCTGCGGCGAAGTGGACGGCCGCGCTGTATGGCCAGAACATCTTCAACAAGGTGTACGACGTGGGCCGCCTCGATGGCGATGGCCCCGGCTTCACCGGTGTGATCCGCAGCAACGACCGCAGCGAATTCGGCGTGAAGATGAGCTACATCTTCTGAGGCTGTGCCTTCACCGCGGGGCGAGGGGCGCCATCCGCTCAACAACCATCATGGGCGGAGGCGTGAGGTTTGCGGGGATTCACTGTGGGCCTTAAATTGGCGACCGGTCATTTTGCCGATCGACTCCAACAGCGAACCTCATGACAAAACGCCTGCTTCTTTCCCTCCTCAGCTTCGCCGCCGCTTCAGCCGGCGCTGCACCGGCGGTCTACACCGTCGACCCCACCCACACCTTTCCGAGCTTCGAAGCCGACCACATGGGCATGTCGAAGTGGCGCGGCAAGTTCAACAAGAGCAGCGGCCAGATCACGCTCGACAAGGCGGCTGGCCAGGGCACGGTCGACATCACGATCGACGCAACCAGCATCGACTTCGGCCTCGACATCATGAACAGCAAGGCGCGCGAGCCCGACCTGTTCGACACGGCCAAGTACCCGCAGGCACGCTACAAGGGCCGCCTCGAAGGGTTCGCCAACGGTGCGCCCTCGAGCGTGGTGGGCGAGCTCACCTTGCACGGCGTGACCAAGCCGGTCACGCTGGCCATCAACTCCTTCAAGTGCCTGCCGCACCCGATGTTCAAGCGCGACTGGTGCGGCGCCGATGCGCAGGCCACCATCAACCGCGAAGACTTCGGCATCGATGCCGGCAAGCCCTACGGCTTCAAGATGGACGTGGTTCTGCGCATCCAGGTCGAGGCCGTGCTGGCCGAGTGATTCAGCGTCGCGGCGGTGCAGGGGCTGCGCGACGGAACTTGATGCGCATCGCCCTGTACGCAAAGCCGGCGGAAGGTGATTCAATGCGGAGCTCGGCTACGGCCTGACACCACAACGGCCCGGCTGCAACTCATCGAGGGAGGCATCATGCTCAAGGTCATTGCCATCGTCATCGCGGCCGTGGTCGCTGTCCTGGCCTACGCCACCACCCGGCCCGACAGCTTCACCGTGCAACGCACCGCCACCATCAAGGCGCCACCCGACAAGATCTTCCCGTTGATCAACGACTTCCACAGCTGGCCCGCGTGGTCGCCCTGGGAGAAGCTCGACCCGGGCATGCAGCGCACGCACGGCGGCCCCATGCAGGGCAAGGGTGCCACCTACGCGTGGGTGGGCAACAGCAAGGTAGGCGAGGGGCGCATGGAAATCCTGGAGTCAGCCCCGTCGTCCAAGGTCAGCATCAAGCTCGACTTCATCAAGCCTTTCGAAGGCCACAACACCGCTGACTTCACGCTGCAGCCGCAAGGCGACTCAACCCAGGTCACCTGGGTGATGTACGGCCCGGCGCCCTACATCACCAAGCTCATGGGCATCTTCGTCAGCATGGACAAGATGATCGGCAAGGACTTCGAGGCTGGGTTGACCAATCTCAAAGCTGCCGCCGAAAAATAGGGCAAGCCGCGAAGCGCGCTACGGCGCACGAGCGAAGCGAAGTGCCTATCAAGCAACACCCGCGGAACCGGCTTTGCCGGGCCGCAAGGTGGCGCCCCTTGGGGGCAGGAGCCAAGCGACTGGGGGGCTACGGAGTTACCAGGAGCTTGTCAAACGCGGCTATTTCTACCGGGCGGCTGAAGAGGTAGCCCTGCGCCAGATGGCAACCCACCTGATGCAGGTACGCAGCCTGCTCGGGCGTCTCGACGCCTTCGGCCACAAGCACCATGTTGAGACTGCGGCCCACCGAGACGATGGCCTTGACCAGCTCGGCGCTGCGTGTGTTGCCTGGCAACTCGTTGACGAAGGAGCGGTCGATCTTCAGCGTCTGCACCGGAAGGCGGGTGAGGTAGCCGAGTGCCGAGTAGCCGGTGCCAAAGTCGTCGATGGCGATGGTGATGCCCATCGCCGCGAGCGTCTCGAGGCTTTGCCGCACGCCGTCGCTGCCATCGAGCAGCAGGCTCTCGGTGATCTCGAGTTCGAGCCACTGCGGATGACAACCCGTGGCGGTGAGCGCACCCTGCACGGTTTCCACCAGGTCATTGCCGGCGCCGAACTGGCGCGCCGACAAGTTGACCGCGATCTTCAGCGGCTCGGCACGCTGGCGGTTCCACGCCACCACGGCCTGGCAGGACTCGTGCAACGCCCAGGTGCCCATCCGCACGATCAGGCCGGTCTCTTCGGCCAGTGGGATGAAGCTCATCGGCGACACCATGCCGCGCTGCGGCTGGCACCAACGCATCAGCGCTTCGGCGCCAACGAGGCGCTGCGTGCCGAGCTCGAACTTCGGTTGGTAGTGCAACAGCAGTTCTCGCCGCTCGACACCACGGCGCAGCTCGCTCTCGAGCGTGAGCCGATGCGACGCCTGCGCAGTGAGCTGCGGTGAATAGAAGTGCACGCTGTTGCGCCCGCCGGTCTTCGCGTGCGAGAGCGCGGCATCGGCATGCTGCAGCAGGCTCTCGGCGTCGGAGCCATCGCTCGGGAAGAGTGCTGCACCCATGCTGGCGGTGACAAACACGTCGGTGCCGTCGAGGCTGATCGGTGCAGACAAGGCCTGAAGCAGCTTGCTGGCCACGCGCGCCAGCACATCGGCCTGGCGTACCTCGGGCACGAGGATGGCGAAGGCCTCGCCTTCGAGCCGCGCCACGACGTCGGTCTCGCGCAGCGACTGCGACAGACGCACGCCGACCCGCTTCAGCAGCTCGTCACCCGCGGCATGGCCCAGCGATTCGTTGACCTTCTTGAACTGGTCGAGACCCAGCATCAGCAGACCGAA
>Ga0307515_10025334_pt1 | contig 10270 bp, 14 predicted proteins | sample 17_EM_MG_FD_194513 | JGI IMG/M metagenome (GOLD analysis project Ga0307515, IMG submission 194513) | Populus trichocarpa ectomycorrhiza microbial communities from riparian zone in the Pacific Northwest, United States - 17_EM | ecosystem: Host-associated > Plants > Roots > Unclassified | place...
GTTCTTGAGAGAGTTGCGGAGGCCTGCCCAGGCAATATCGTAGAGGACTTCTTCATGCTTCTGTAGATTCCACCCAGCCTGTCTCCAATTAGCTTTCACACGATTCGCATAGGCTCTGACCGATTCTAGTGGAAGTTGTATGTATTCCTGCATGAGCGTAATCACCGCCACGCGACGTCGATCCTTATCCCTATAAACCTTGGCTATCCCCTGTGAAAAGAGGTCGAAGTCTTGTAGGCATGGGGCCCGATTCCGCAGATTAGTCGCCCGCCCATTCCGAAGGGTCTGTCATCGCCGTCTGTCTGAGTGCCGGGTTTTGGTGATTGCTCCAGGTGTCCAGAAGAGAGATCGCGTATTTGACGTGATCGGGTCCGCCGGGTGGGAATAGGTGGCCGTGGAAGTTGATATTCGAGCAGAACGCGTCCAGAAATTGGTGCAGCTCATTCGCACCGCCGCAGTACCGTACAGGGTCTACCATCTGGTAGATATTCGGTCTTGGGCTTGTAATGCTTCGTTCGGGTCGTTCGGCGCATTTGGCAGCCCATTGATCCCGCTCAGCAGCCATTCGTTCCCGTTCTGCAGCCATCCTCTCCCGTTGGAGTTTCTGTTCGGCTTTCCACTGGGCTTGTTTATCGAGCAGCATTTCCAGCATCAACCGGTGTTGAGTCGCTGCGTCTAGACGATCCTTCGTAGTAATTTGGGAATGGAGCTCACCAATATCGTTGTCGATCGGGCTATCTTCGTCTCCTTGATCTCCGAGGTCATTGCCGAGATCATCGCCATCATCAATCTTGGCCTCCGGTAAAACTGCTGGAGTAGCGCGTTCGCCTATCGATGCCGCTGTTTGCAGAGTGTCATCACTGTCATGGATGTCGGCGACGCGCAATTGAGTTCTAGTAAACTTGAGTGGAGGCATGTGTATTGATAAAACGTGGTATTTTGTGGCGACGCGTCGAAAGGGGTAAATTGCGAGATACCGTCAGTGAAACATATCGAATTGATCAAGAGCAATAATAGTGTACGGCCGTATAGCCGTATATGGCCACGTATGTGAGTATATGGAAGGATACGGTTGCACACGTTGATGTGGTAATATAATAGACTAGTAGATAGGTAAGATTATCGCTGGCGATCCCAGAGAGATTGCGAGTCGTCTATTTAAGGTTGCGGTTACCCTGCCCTGGACACCTACGTGCCATTGCCGAGAACCTAATCATGACTGCCATTACAGTACGAGTACGTACGCGGCATGACTGTTTAATGCTTCCCTATCCTTTCCATTTCTCTTGTACGGCTTATGCAGCCCAGGAGGTCAGCGCCTAAGGAAGGGGATACTGTAACGGCGGCACGTGACCCGCGGCCGGGTAACGGCCATTCTATATGGTCGGCTCGCCACGCGCCTTGGATCTCTAGCGATAATCTTACCTATACATCTATGTCTACTCTCACTCACATCCACGTTTGCAACCTTTTTCCTATAATTACCATACGTATACCTATGAGGCCGAACGCAGGCATACGCGCCCTAACAAGGTTCTAGTTGACGATTCCTCCTATGATGTCCTGGTCGTCCGCGGACACCAGAGCCACCCGATCGTGCTGTTCTGATGCTGACATCGCAACGAATCAAGCCCATCTACGAGTGCCAATTATATGTGTCAATTTCCGAGGGGGTTGGTGTCAGGGGTTCAATAATAATCAAAGGTACAGGCGCGAGTTGTGCTGTTGCTGGTGCTGCTGGTGCGTGTCCTTCTGTCGAATGCATTCCTGAACAACCGTGTCCCACGCAATCACAAGGTTCCCCTGGGTGGAAGATAAACCAAGTGTGGGCTCACCAATACTTAGTCCAACTGTTTCCAAAAAGAGGATTGTCGAGCTCCAAGCCTCCTCCGTATGCGGCGGCTTCCATCCAATAGGTATTCCAAGGGGAGGGAACGTCTGACTGTTCCCAAAAGTAGGAAGGCAAGGTGAGGTCATCTATCTCAATATTCAATGATCCTCCGATATTCTCGAAGGCGTTCCACAGGTCAGGTTCGGAAAGAGAACAATCAGTTCCGGCAAGGTGAAACTAATTCGTTCGAGATGTAAAATAACTATCGTACCCTTGCATTCGAATATGGAGATTGGTGTGGGCATTGGCGGATATCAAATCCGGTACGTCGTGGAAGCTCGTCAACGCAATCGTCGCAAACGTTGATCCACTGATGATTCGGTCCGCGATATACCCAACAGGTAGCAGAGCAAGGTTCATTACAATACTTACAGCCATTCGCAGGGTGCAGGCACATCCGAGTTCGAAAGATCGTGGTTACACAGGTAGCAAATCGGGATATAACTGTCTGTGATTTTACAGTAATACGAAGCAAGGGGTCAAACAATGTTGACAGAACATTCAATATCGGGTATGTTATAGAGGACTCGTTCTAGTGTAACTGGCGGGGTCGGACCTAGGTAAAATTGGTGACAGTAATGTGATATCGGAATCGGGACCAGACACTTCGAAGTTGGTATCGAAGGAATCAGGACGGGACAAGAATCAAGGCTTGGTCAAAGTCGTACTTGCTTTGCTATACTAGAGAACGAGTAAAGAGAGAAGAAAAGGAAATTCTCCAACTCCAACAACACTCTCTTTATATACAGTTAGTCTGCCACCCTGGAATCATTCCCCATGCTCCGATGTACCATCCGACCTTCATCCTATGATCTTACACACCATCAACATAACAGCTTATCAGTACAACCACGCCACATCGTCCGACATGGCATCACCTCAACTTATTCCCCTATCAAAACGAATTATACCGCTACCATCTCACCGCATTCCTCCGCGTCTCCCAACATCTCCGTCTTTCCTTAACACAACTCCTTCCATACCACCGCAGAATTCCCATTCCTATTCCTGAGTATTTCCGTATCTCTTGAAACCGTGACATTGCCTTCAATATGGCTATTTGGCAATGCGTTCAGAGAGTCACTCAGTGACCAACCGATACTCTGCCAACATAGACTATGACACGTCAGTATGTCGTTGCAATGCATACTAACTCAAACCAATGAGCATGGTTGCTTCTGGCATCTTATCTTGAGCCAATGACATTAACCCCTCAGATACAGCATGCTTATGTGTTGGCGCTTCCGTAGACCGAGGAGCGTTCCAGGATTGATCCTTGTCGCTGAGCGACAAGGCCTGTAAATCCCCACGTACTAGTATTTTGCATATCATCTGCTGCACACGTAATCCTGCAAGTTTGCAATTTAACTGTGTGTTGGCCCGCTAGATAAGATATAGTAAATGTGGCCAATAACTATGCGCAATGCTGAAGGTTTTTCACTTCCCAGTAATGGCGACATAGTTGTGTCATCACATTTGAATTCTCTAGTGGGAGTTCTGACTTGTCACTAATTGATTGACACGCGGCGCAGGTGTAATCCCGCTAAGAATCACCTGACTGACAAACAACGTGTTGCTCTTGCAGATAGGTGTTATGCAATTAGGTATCTGCTAACCAATCCACATTGTATCATTACCGCTGCCAGGTTTAACCACTAACAGTACCTCCCACTCGAGAACTGGTGACCCAACGGTCGCTTCGTTTGAAATAAGTGAACAAAACACAAGATACCTCTCAGATAGCGAAACAATAATAAAACCAAAAGAAAAATAATCAATCCTTTTTTCTCTTACTCTGTCGCCAATTTTTGTCCTTGCTCTTTCTTGCTGTTTCTCCAAATCTTTTATCTTTTTCTGTATTTGGATTTTCTTCATAATATGTTTCCAGCAACTCTCTTGCATTATCATTAATGTTTTCAAATGATTACCACGTATTCCCCTCATGCCAAAAACCTTCCCACTTACCAAAAACACATGTTTGTTTGAATCGTCGTTCGATGGTCTGCTTGCGATTATAGACTCCACACCCCATCCTGCGTGGTCTGCCTCGATTCCGACTATTGGTTTTTCTGGGTTCGTTCCTCGATACCGGTCGAGCAAGGAGACGTTAAAGGTTTGGTTACTTTTCCATGTCAATGGTAGATCCAATTTGAAATGCCAATCATTATGTCAGACCGAAAGAACTCTAAATGGTCCGTACATCTTATTGTAGAGTTTTTTGCATCTTGCTTTGGATCTTATATTCCTCCCGTGCAGCATTACTAATTCCCCCTTCTTGAAGTCTTCAATCGTCCTGCGTTTCATATTGTAAAATTTTCCCATTTGTTCTCGAACTTTCTCCAGATTCTCGGATAACTGTTTATGAACTCCTGTCACATAATGAAGAAACATTTCAGAAGCGGGACTCCTGAAATCAATCTTTGTTGGCGAAGTTGTTCTCGGTTCTTATCCGTGATTCGCATAGAACAGTGATATTTGTGTGGAGGAACGTTTCCAGTTATTATAAGTGTACTCTGCCATTGTCAAAATCTTGACCCAATCGTCTTGCTCGTAGTTTCAATAGGATCGCAGGTAAGCTTCTATTACTTGGTTCATTCATTCCGTTTGTCTGTCTGTCTGCGGGTGAAAAGCCGTGCGGATGGATCTCTTAATTCTTATGAATTTATTTAGATCCATAAAGTATTGGCCGGTTAAGGTTCCGTCTCAATCCGAAACCACATATTCTGGAAACCCATGGTACTTCGATACTTGGTCCTGGTATGCTTTAGCGACTGTAGTTGAATCTCGTTTGTCGATAGGTATAAAATGTGCCATTTTCGTAAACCTATCCACTACCACTAGAATATTCCTTTTTCCTCCTGACTTAGGTAGGTCCCTAATGGAATCTGTCGATATGTGTGTCCATGGTTTATTGGGGACTTCCAAAGGGTGTAACAGCCCATGCTTTGGATGTCGAGGTGCTTTCGTCCTGTGGCAGTTATCGCATTTGGTGCAGAATTTCCTGATATCATACTCCATACTTTGGCAGTAAAAATTTCGGCTGATAAGTTCCATAGTTCTGTCTCTTCCGAAATGCCCTGCTACTTTAGAATCATGTTCTGACTTCATAATTCTTTCCCTGGTTTTCTTTGGCGCGGATAGTCTGTGTTTCTAACATAGTAAATTATCCTCGATAGAATAAATACTATCCACCGTGTTCCTTTTTCCCTCTGCTTTGCACATTTCTTTATACTGGGCATCCAGTTTTGCATCTTGTATAATCCTTTCTTTTTGTGCCGGTAAAAGCTGATCAACATCAATTGCTCCTATATCAATGGTATTGTAATCATCGTCTTCTACTTCCATGGCTCCTATCTCTAACCATTGTTCAGGACCTAACAGCGGTTTCTCCATTATTGCTGTTGTACCTCCCTCTCTAGAGGTGTACGCCGGGCACCTTGAAAGTATATCGGCCTTCTGATTTGCTGAAGCTTTTCAATAGATTATAACAAAGTCATAGGATTTCAAAAATTCCACCCATCTAGCTTGTCTCCTATTAAGAAGAACCTATGTCGTAAAGTAGGATAAATTGTGATGATCTGAGAATATAGTAACTCTATGCTCTGAACTGTGCAGAAAATGTCTCCATTTTTCTAAAGAATATACTACCGCTAGCATTTCTTTATCAAACACATCATAATTAAATTCTGCTGGTCAAAGCTTTCTGGATATAAAGTCGCGAGGATGAATTTTCCCGTCTCCGAATTTTTGTGAAAGAATTCCTCCTACAGCACAGTCTGATGCGTCGGTTTCTATCATAGCTGGTCTATCTTGATCCAAATGACGTATTATAGATGTCTTTCCTGAGGTAAACATTATTGTAATTGTTAGGAAAGCAGCCTCCTGTGCTTCTCCAAACACAAATTCCTTGCCGTTACCCCTTAACAAATCTGTAATTGGTGCGACTATGCTGGCATAAGAAGGTATAAACCTTTGGTAGATGTCCCATAAGCCAAGCAACTGCTGTACTTGTTTCTGACTTTTTGGTCCTGGCCAATCGATTATAGCCTGTGCCTGAGCAGGATCCATTCTTATTGACTTTCCATTGAAAATAAATCATAAAATGACCATCTCCGTTTGATCAAAATGGCATTTATCGATCTCGACACACATATTATTCTCTAACATCAGGTCGAATACCTTGCCAACTTGATTCCAGTGATTTTTGATCGATCCTTTTGTTGTAATAAGAATATCGTCACTATAAGCGACTACCACTAATACTCTGTCCTCATTGATGTCAATCTTGTTTTTGATAACTAGCTCAATTCGCAAAAGGGGTCGAAGGGTCATATTAAGTTCTCGTTGGAAGGGCGAGGGAGCACTGGTTAATCCGAATGGCATCACAATATACTCATATAGACCTAACTTCGTCCAAAAGTGGTATATTTTTCATGTTCTAAGGCCATTCTTATCAAATGGAATGCAGCCTTTAGATCGATTTGAGTAATTAAATCTGCTCCGAATATTGTTCTTTGTAATTCCGACATTACTGGTAGAGGTATTTTATCCTTAACCGTATGTTGATTTAAATGTCGGTAATCAACGCATAACCTTAATCCTTTTCAGTTTGGTTTTGGGACGAATAAAATCAGACTTCCGACTGAACTCGAAGATGGTCTAATCTTCCCTTCTTTTATCATTTTATACAAATATTCTACTAAAAGCTTCTCTTCTTCTAGTGATAATTGATAAATAGGGCCCATCCCAAGTTGATCTTCTGAAGAAATCAATTCAATGCGATGATCTGATTCTTTATGGTTCGATAATTTTTCCGCTTCCTTTGGATCGAATAACAACAACCACTTGTGGTTGTGTTTAGGTAACTTCTGGAGCAAAGAAGGAGAGTTGCATACAACAGCTCCTATATTAATAGCGTCGGGCCTCAACGTTACTCTTGTATCATAGGTTATTTCATAACCGGGTCTGATATGATTAAGACCAAAACACTCCAATCCGCAATTATGAAAGTGTAAATGACCATTCGTAATGCCCTCGGCCTTGTGCGGATTCAAATTCCAAGCAGGTATTGAGGCATTCATAGTCCTTAGATGTTTTCATGACTTCGGACACATGGTCTTTAACATCACGAGTTCCATGATTCCCGAAAGTTAAACCTGGAGGAACTTTGAATATTCCTTTGGTTTCAATCTTTCGACCTCCGACGTCCGAAGCACTAGTAGCTAACTTCCTCTTTACCACTGGTACTCGGAAAGCTTTTGCTGCTTCTGGTGACTTTACGAAAGACGTACTGCCCAGATCTAGCATGCATCTTGAAGGAAAGTATTTTCCTTCTACTTCAAAAAAGAACTTATATATAGGTCTCTTTCCGACTTTGGTTGGAGACACTATGTTTAGTTTTTTTTTGGATGCTGATGTATAAAAAACATAATCGGTAGATGTATTGTGTTTTTTTGTAATCGAAGACGATATATCATCAGTTGCTTTGCGTTCTGACAACGCTATCCTCTTGACAATAGAGTGGCTACAACGGGTCAATAGTGTGAGGTAGTAGGTCGGAGTAAGGTAATGTTGGAAAATTAATCTTTTTAAATGTGTGGTATCGTATTTCCTTACTGACCAGCAGTTTCAGCCTTCCAGCTATCCTCAGAGGAAAATAATTACTAGAACTGCTGATCATCATTCCCTAGCTTTCTAACCTGAATCCCATCAATTGTCTACTGCCTCTGAGCTTTGTTCCTCTGAACTTGTTCCTTCTTCAGAACTGCTCTCGTCATCTATAGCGGAATCCCTAAGCCCCTCGCTACTGGATTTTTCCGTATACAGATCCTCTTGATCAGATTCCATTTGATACGCTCCAATTTTCATTTTCTGATATTCCTTGGGTTTTGGACAGGAAGCTGTTCCTGCATTGGTTATAATTGGCCGGTAACAGTCCGTAGTCTTATGTTGTCCTTTCCTATCCGCTGGCCAGGCACATCTCATACATTCTCTCTGTGTGTTCGATCTATTCAGCTCTTCCTGAGAAATTCGCTTGGTGTGAGAAGCAAACGTCTGAACTTCTGAGTTATCATTCCGGTTGACAAACGTTCTTTCTTCGGTAACTCGGAATTTATCTGTAGGTTTCTCCCACTTCCGTTCCTTCTTCTCCGGCTTATCCCCGGTGCGCTGCTTTCTGTCTTCTTTTGCTCCTGGCATTTTGACCAATAAATTTCTCTAAGCCTCTTCCCAGTTCTCAGCTGTTCTTCCAGCCTTAGATATAATCTCTATCATTTCCTGATCCGATTTTCTGGTCATATCGACAGTATTCATCTGTTCAAGGACTTTCAACAGAAGCCTATCCAATATCAACTTTCTCAGAGCCGCTCACGTCCACTGAGCCATATCGTATTAGGTTTGTATCGTAGTGAACATATCCCTAATGTCACCCTTATACGAAATCTTCTCCATCTTTGCATATGCTTCATCTCTGGCTTCTCTTTCCTCGAAACTTCACGTAATATCATTTTGGTATGTTGTCCACGATTGGGGAAATTTTCCAGCCAATGCTGGTTTTTCCCATTGGATATGCCAGGATTGAGCATAATGCGTAAGTAAGCCTCCTATCCAGTTAATTGTCCTACCAGTGTCCTCAAACTTTTCTGGTTGACCATGGATATAAGTCTGCACAATAACCCACCAAGCCTGGAAATCATCGCCTGGTTTTCCTTCGAAACTCTTGGGATCCTTGAGTTTAATAGGCCTCACCTTAGGCTTTCTGCGCTTTCTCCTACGGTTGAGAGGAGTAGGTCCTGGTGGTGGTGCAGGTGGTCCTGGTGGTGGTGCAGGTGGTCCTGGTAGTGGTGGATCATCTGGCACTTCATCTGATTCTTCACCGTCATCACCTCCGGAATCACTATTACCTCCTCTCAAAACCCCATATCTGTATTCAGCCTCTTCTCGGGTGTCTTGGGAGGTCGAATAAGAAACAGAAGTTCTCGGAACTCTTTGTCATCTGCTTGGATGTATGTTGCTTGATTCTCCCGCAACATATCCACTAGCCACATACCCCGCTGGTAACTTCAAGGACCTAGGTATATGTGTTGTGCTTTCAGTGACTTTATAAGCCTCCATATGAGTAGTCAATCCAGTGCTGACTTGTTGAATTTCTTGTAATGTTTCGTCCATTGACTTCATATGGTTTTGGATATCTTCCCTTGTAGGTAACATCATCATATATTTGTCCATGGCTTCGACCTTATTCTCTAGTGATTGTTGTACTCCCACAACAATTTCGACATCGTCCTGAATTTTAACATTCGGCTTTTATGGTTTATTAATGTTGAAACATTAGTCATAAGTTTTTTAACCATATCGGCTATTTGCGCATGGATTCCCTGGAAGATTTCTCCGGCCTCTGAAACTGTAATATTGTCTTGTCCTTGTAAGACATTTATTCCTTTTCGAACTTCATCGATGATTGCTTGCTGAATCATCATTTGGCCTCCAACTCCTGGGACCACTGATTCCACCAGTGCGGACGGACCCGGTCTGGGGTAGGGTTCGGTCTGGTCCAGTCCCACCTCAAGGTCGGACTGGACCGGGCCCCAGACTGGTAGTCTTGGACTGGACGGGCTTGGTCAGGACCAGTCCAAACAGGATAATATTTATCAATTTCCAAGTAGATCTGAAAAACGAAAGAAGTGAGACTGTAATCACTGCAACCCTAACTCAGACACTACGTCACTTCATAACAACCACCCACTGCGAGCAATCAGTACGAACCAACAAACCCACTGGTAGCAAGCACTACCACGAGCAACCCAACCATATCAAATGTTGAGAGCAACAGAGCAGGAATGAAGAAGCTCAAGTGTCTGTCGATCCAAAGAGACGGGAAAACTATAGACTTATATAAGAAAGTGAGAGAAGGAAAACTTAATGCCGATTGTCAAAGCCAGAGCCCAATGCTGAGTGACAGCGCCAAGCCCTCCTCCTCGCCATGGGGGCAGGCGAGGCTGGTGGGGGCAGGCGAGCCAAATGAGGGCCATAAGCCACCGGCCTCATGCCCAAGCCCGCCAGCACCGAAAACCCGGGAAGCCACCGGGCCAAATCCCTAGTCAACACTAAACGAGTGCTGAGCGAACACCAAACAAGTGGTGAGCGAACACCAAACGAGCGGTGAGTGGCAAGTGGCAAGTGGCAAGTGGCAAGTGGCAACTGGTGAGGGGTGAGATTTGCATTGTGACTTGTGAATGGCAAGATGAATCTACATGTATGAGTGTGTGTGTATGGGACTATGTGTTGACTCAGTGTATCAGTAACTCCCAGCGTATTCGGGCCGATTTGACCCGAGTGGACTGGTCCAAAGCAGTCCAGGCCAGTTCAGTCCAGGTCCCG
>Ga0307515_10025335_pt1 | contig 10270 bp, 4 predicted proteins | sample 17_EM_MG_FD_194513 | JGI IMG/M metagenome (GOLD analysis project Ga0307515, IMG submission 194513) | Populus trichocarpa ectomycorrhiza microbial communities from riparian zone in the Pacific Northwest, United States - 17_EM | ecosystem: Host-associated > Plants > Roots > Unclassified | place...
TTAAAGATATAAACTTTATTAAACTTAGTAGGGTTATACTTCTTAAATTTAAAAACTCCTCTTATAATAAGGCCGTTAATCTTCTACTTGTCGGATACTTAGAAAGGAGCTCCTAGGGTTATAATATAACCTTCCTTTTAAAGCTGTTTTGCGAGCTTAAAGTTAGCCTTCTCTTTAGCTGTTATAAAGGCCATTAATAACTTAACTCCATTCTTAATGGCGGCAATAAATTGTTCTTTAAAATTAATAAGATGTTGGTAATTTTATAATCCCTTTAGGCGACCTCTACTGCGTTATAATTATAGCGTATCTACTATAATTGCATCGGGATTGTAGTCGCCTTCTAGAGGACATTAATTATGGTTCTCTTTTAGGGTATCTTTTAGGGTATCCTGTAAAGGCTTAGAATTATTATCTTTATAGTAAGGCTTAATAATAGTTAAATAAAATTAAGTAGGTCTATAAGGTATCTAAATAGTATAAGTTTAACTATTAATTATAATAAGTTAGTATAGGCCTAACCATCCTCCCTTTTTACGCTATACGTGTACTTTAGACTAAAGTAGCAGATTAAGCGTAGTTAAGGTGTTTAGGCCATTTCTTATTCCTAGTGCGTTATTAACCTAGCGTATAGCGTAGAGATATTATACCTCCTTTATTACCTTATAAATAGCCTTAGCTTATTATATAATAGAGGGAGATAATAGAAAATTATTAGTTATTTAAGGGTAGGCGCTAAAGACTAGTAATATAGGTACGAGTCTATCCGGGCTAGTAGAATTATTAATAGCTTTAACAGCTATTTATAAAGTAAGTTTTTTGCTAGCGTCCTTTAGTTTTAAAGAGATAATCTTATATACGCGGCGTAATAGCGTATAATATTGCTCTACTTTTTTAATACTATTATATGCCTTAACGGGGACTTCCTTAACCTTAATTACTATTGCCTTTATTTATTGTCAGAACTCTATAAATAAGAAGTTCTTTTTTATATTATAGATAATTTAATTAGGGGGTCCTAAATAAACATTAATCTAGTATAATTAAAGGGTATCCTATACATTTCTGGCTAATATATCTTTTAAGAAACGCGCGGCTTAAAAGGAGGTTAAAAAGTTAATAACTTAAAGCACTAGTTTGCCGCTAAGATATATAACGTTAATAATAATATAGAAGTTAAAGTTATAGTTATTCTTAAGGGTAAACTTAAATCGGCTAGGGGACTTTTAGTTTATTTAGTAGTAATAGCAATACTTTATAAGATGCTTAATTGCCTTAACCTTAACTTTATAGCCTACTTACTAAAGAACCCTAAGTAATTAATAAACGGATAGGTGGCTAAAATAATGGTATAGTTGGCGTAACTCTAACTTAGTTAAGTGGCTTTAAGTAACACTCTTTTCTAGTTAATAAAGGAGTAACTAGGGGTAACCCTACTTGCGCATAACGGGCACCTAATTATCTCCTTAGATAAGTATATTCTTAAAGTTATTAAGCTTAACGCCTAATTTATCTATATCTTTAATATAAAATAGAAATAGGGTATTTATGGGAATAATATAAAAAGTAATATACCCTAAGGGGGTTTAAACCCTAATTATGCTGAGAGAGATTATAGTACCTTTGCCAAAACAAATTGTATATTAGCCTGCCGTTAATTAGTTAATCTAAACAAAGCTATTAAGCTGCTAAAGAGCTTAAACTTAAGGTTCTCCTACTATAGATACTCCTACGGCTCCTATATTTGGCATAATACCGTAAAAGACGTTTGCCGAGTATCTATTATTAAAGGAAAACGCGGAACTCTCCTTTAGCTCGTTAAAGATATCTAATTTTATAATAGAATGGAGTATAGATTAGTTATTAAGAACAGCAACGGTTTATATGCCATTTACCTTACTATACTTAGTAAAGTATTAGTTAGGTAAGTAGTCCTCAATTTCTATATCCATAAGGAGCTATTCGGTCTTATTAACCTTACCCTTAAGATCTTTTACGCCTTTATATTAAACCAGGAAGCTTTAGAAGTAGGCTATAGTAACCTTATAATTTTTAACGTTTCTTATACTCTAACAGAACTTATTATATACCTCCTTTTACTTATTAAGGGAGTATCTAGTTAACTAGCAATTTAGTTTCTTACAAACATAGCACTTTTTTTAGCGATTACTTTGAAATAAACCTCTATAAGGACCTCTATAATTACCTTATAGTTAACGTTAATTATACCCTTTACTATATTTCCTACCACGGCCACTATATATTTGGTTAGTCCAGTTATAATTATATTAGTTAGGATTACTTAGTTAGGTAGGGTTTTTAGTATAGAACTATTAAGATTCTTATATTTATATTACAGTACCTATAGCGGAGCGTAGCTTAGTATATACTCCTTTAAATATATTTATAGGTTTATATAGCGCCAAATTGCACTTAGAAATGCTACGGCATGCTAAGATAACCTAGTCCCTTAGGCTGTTCTTATTTTAGTAGGTTTTAGTAAGGCCATATTAGATTTTCTAAAGTTTATTAAAGAGTAGTTAAAGACACTTTAAATAAGTCTTTATTGGGTTAGAAGCAATAACTCTCTAAAATATAATCTCTCACTATTTAGACATATAAAGTTGGCGATTTTTATTAGTCTTAAAGTAGGCTCTAGTAAGCTAAAGCATTATATTAAAGCTATAGTTTTTACCTATAATATAGTTATAATAGAATATTACTGCCTATCTCTTTAATATAATAGAGAAAGCGTAATAGTACTAGTGGCGTTAAATTCTGACCTTATTACAACAGTTATAAAAGACCTATAGTTTTGCTCTAAGTATATTATACAATTCTTCTCTAAACTTCTTCTCTTTATCTAAATATACCTTTATTAGATTCGTAACTTCTTATAGTAAAGGCTTACTAGTTAGCTAGAGTAGAGGAGGTAGAGGCGGAGCAACTTTAAGTAGGAGAGCACCTCTAGGTAGGAGAGTAGCTTTAGGGGGGGGTTAGCGTTCTAGGGGTTTTAATATAAATTAAAGTTGCCTTCTAAAGAATATGGGTTATTTTTAGGTTTCCGTAGTTAATATATAATCTTAGCTTCCGTCTATATTGGTTCTTCTATACTAGTAATAACGGCCTAAATATTACTAGCAATTGGGTTACCGTTCTTAGTAACGTATACCCTATTCCTACGGAGGAAGTCTTAAAAATCCTAAATAATATTAACATTGCTAAGTGCCCAGGTATCAGCAGTCTATCCTATAAAATCCTCCCTAAAATACTCCTATAGTTATAAATCGGCGTAGTATCTATTTTGGTAGAATATAATATAGTGTAGAAGAAAGCTATTAACTTGTTTTACGGTATAAGTTATTATATTAAAGGCAAATTCGTCCTAATCTTCATTAATAAGTTTCGCGTGCTTAGCTACCCCTAGTAGTAAGGAGTCTTTCCAGTTATTTAAAGTAGGCGTAGCTATATTTTCAGAGGGAGGGGAGTGTTATTAGTTTAGGGATTGTCGTTTAGTACGCGTTTATAATATGTATTTATTATTTAGTACGCGTTTATAACGTGTATTTGCGATTATAGGGCTTAGGACTAGTTCTAGCCTTAAATTACAAAGACTTATAAAGCGTATTATTCTGCGTAATAGACGTAAGAATCTGTAATCTTAAAAAGGCTTAGGACCAGTTCTGGCCTTTAAATCCTTAGATTCGTGGAAGAGTTCTATTTAAGATTTAGGACCAGTTCTAACCTTAAAAAACAGCTCCCTTTAGCACGAGTAGCACTAGTACAGTGGCTTATCTCTTCTTAGTGGAATACCTAACGTATATGATGGGGTTTTGACCGACACCCTAGTTTTGACCGATTTGAACACCAAAATGCCACCAAATGTTAATTTGGTGACAAAACACTAATAAAACCCATTAAAAATCATCGCATCATTTCTAGGGAGTCTTAAAGCCATAAATATATATAATAGAGTCTATATTAAGTCGGCCTTTGGTGTTCTAGAGCTCAATTGGCCAGTCGATCGGCCCCCGAAGGTCGCCAATTGACTCAACATCCTCATCCGAGGACTCCTCGTCGCCTAGATTACTTGTATCGTCGTCCTCCGACCAATCCGTCACCTGCCCTTGCTAAGTATCCTCCGGTAAAGCAGCTCCTCCCATTCCCTTTTTGGCTACATCTTAAAGTTGCTTAACGAGAGCCGCAGCGGCGGCGATAGCGGTAATAGAGTCCTTCGCCCGCTTCTGGAGCTCTTCCGCAGTTAACTGTTTTAACAACGCATAATCAGCCGCTATTTAAGCCGCTAGTTGAGCTTCTTCAGTGTTCTTTTTGCGAGCTATATTGGCGGCGGTAAGGGAGTTCTTCTGCGCCTTACTCGCCACCTTTCCTGCCTCCGCTGCCTCTCGCTGGTGTTCCTTAGCCAGCTTCCTTAGATCAGTAGCTTTCTTCCTAGCTGCCTTTCTGGCGTCAATTTGTTTCCTAGCAAGTACTTCTACTACCTGACGATCTCTCTTAAGCTGTTCCTTAGTAAGCCTGGCTTGCTCTTTAGCCTCATCAGCGGCGCGCTTGGCAGCGGCAAGCTCTCTTACTGCCTCCAGTATAAGAACCGACTCGGTAGAAATTACAGTCCGTTTTCGCTTCTTTTTAGCCTTCCTCTCCTCGGTGTGTTGCCGAAGTTCATTATTCTCAGCCTACATAATCTCTAAGCCGTCCTCGAGGGATTGTAGGTGCTGTATTAGCTTTGAAACCACTGCCTCCGTCGCCTCTTATGTGGTTTCTGGGTAAAGGATTGTGCGCGCGTACCGAGCTCAAGCGTATTCGCTATCAGGTGGCGGAGGATGCATAGGGGAGGATAGAATCGTTGCATGTTCAAGAGAAGGCGGCGGTGTAGATAGTTGAGTAGAAGAAGGTTGTGCGGAGCAGCGATCAAGAGCTCGATTCGGGTTGAAGGGATAGAGGCCTGCTGCCTCAAAGGCGCTCCTAATTAACTCTCTGGTATATATTCGCGGCCGAATCTCACCTAGTATTTTTAGAAAGTACTCTCTATTAATACCAGTGATACCACAAGCCGCATATTTATTAACTTTAGATGAATATAGTCGCTTAACAACTGAGAATATAACCAGATCTAATGGCTGCAGAAGGTGCGTCGAATGCGGCGGTAGGTAAATTGGTACAATTTTCTTTAACCAGCAGAGCTCAACAAACTCAATATTAACGTGGCTACTATAGCCGTCCATAACCAAGAGCCGGTAGCCGTTGTATTCACTATTGTTGCCGTCCTCTATTGGCCTCTGCCATACCTCAGTTCGTCTGGTATATCGCTTAAAGTACTCCAGCCATCGTACTCCAAGCTCTTAATTTAACCATCCATTCTTACTCATCGCTAGTATACACTCGCCTACAGCTTCCTCCGCCTCTTGCCATAGAGATTCTGTATGTTGGTGTCCTTTGAAAATAATAAACGGTGGAATCGTCTGCCCATGCATTCCAATTGAATCAATCTGCGACACCCACTCCCTAGAGCCGTCAATCGTCTTAAAGTTAATAATATTGCCTCTCAAAACCACCACCTTGGCGGCGTATGCGTAGCCTATAGCGTAGCCAGTCTTATCCATATTCTATACATCGGCGTCCTCAATATTATACTGAGTCTTCGCATTGGAGTAGTTAGAAAAGAACCTCTTAATAAGGGCGGGATTATTGCCGGCAATGGCTCGTTCTAAGCTAATTAATTGTATATAGCAAGTACGAAGCTCGCCCTGGCGTTTAAGGAAGCTGTATATCCAGCGTTTGCCTAGTGGCGCGATATTATGGTAGTAAGGAAGGTAGGAGTTTTCGCGTCGTAAAATAAGGGTAGCAATTGTCCGAATTGTATTGTACCGACATAGAAACCCAGCCTTAGCAAGGTAAATACAGTGTCGAACAATTGCTGCTTCACCAGCAGGAGTAATACGATACTGGTTGGTATGGGTGTCGTGGTGAGATCGGTGTTTGCCTCCCAGGCGCTTTCGAAAAGTAGTAGGTGGAACTCCATGTGCCTTTGCGCAGGCTTCGGCGCTTTTATACAAGCCGCCAACGCGCCAGGCAGTTAAAGCAGCTTGTAAACGATCTTCTGCACCTGGCGCTTGAGGCCAGCGAGGCATAGCTGTAGGTTGGTGATGTATTTCGTGGAGTTGATATGTAAGAAAGTAATGGGTTGAGCTTCAATGCGGCAGTATATTGCTTTAGGTAATAAGCTAGCTAAAATGGGTAGGCGGTCTGCTAGCGCGGTCAAAACTAGGGTGTCGGTCAAAACCCCATCATATACGTTAGCTGCTCTGTGGTATAACAGTGAAGTTAACTACTAATTAGTGTTGGTTACACAAGGTAATATCACGTAGCTACGGTTCGTAGATAGTATGATAATTGTTCTATCTTCTTCTTAAAGAAAGGGGTAAGGAACTTAAGGTTCCTCACCACGCTAGTGCCGCAGCGGCACGTGATGGCAACTTGCCGCACATAACGGCAACTTGCCACACGTAACGGCAATATGCCTCTTATAGTGACCATTTGCCTTTATTCCCAATAGTATACTACAAGGAACAAAAAAGTGTTTAATTAAAAGTTTTACGTTTTATTATAATAACGTATGCCAAATTTATAAAGACGCTAAGTATGGCGTAAGCTATTGGCTATAGGAGCCAAAATCCTTAAAATGTAGGAGAACCAACAAACTATTACGTAGATTGGATATTAAAGATAACGAGTTTAATATAAGCGAAACATTTACAGATAATAAGGAAATAAAGGCGGTTTACTAGGAACGCGTAAACCTTAGAGAAGTCACATTAGAAGTAGAGACTAAGACCGCTATAGAGCAAGGTTTAGTAACGGGTATTATAACACCGTTAAATACAGCATCTATTGCTTTATAAAACGAAAGGAAGAGTGTCTTATATAGACTAAGCAAGCAGACAACTACTAGTACTACTTTATTACTTAATAAAGGTAAAAGGCTAAAGGCTTAAGATTCTTAAGATAAGATAAGAGATAACTAAGATTCTTAAGACAAGATAAGGCAAGCTTAAGGACCCACAATAAATAGAAACCGATGGAGTAGAGCAACGGCTTAGTTTAAAGATATACGAATGAGCTTAGAATAGAGTTTCCTATAGGCATAAGACTCTTAAGACGAGATAAGAATATATAAGCCTAGTTAGACTAAAGTAGGAGTAAAGCTTAAGTTAAAAGCAAGCTTAGGATTAAGAATCCTATAGAACTAAGATTTTAAGACACGAATAAGGACTATTAACGAGATTAGAGAATCTACGGCATAAATAGCAACTAGACTAGGAGACAGATATATAGACCCAGAGGACTTACTAGAAGAACGTAGTATTCGGCCTAAAGATTAAAAAATTAATACTAAAACTAAGAAGTAAGAAGACTTTAGAGATCTACTTATAAGGCGCAAAAAGAAAGAAACCATAAAGGAATTTAGAGCGCGAATTACCTTATAGTAAGATTAAAAACTAGATAAGAGGTTTAGTATACTAGGTTATATAAGGAATAGAGCACCTATATAAAGAATTACTAATAGGCCTAGGGCAGGCATACTAAGAGCTAAGTAGCTTACTAAACTAAAACAAGAAGAGGATCTAGGGATTTTAACTAGGTTTAAGGAACGATATATAAAGGGCTATTATAATATAGTAATGAGAAGATACTTCCTTATGGACAAGCCGTATATACTCTAGTAGTTATACCAAAAGTAGTATAGACAAAGGCATAATAATAAGTAGGAAGATTTCTATATATGGCTAAACGAAAAAGTTATTTAAGACCACCTAATTACAGAGAAGGCTATAAGTTATATTGTGGGAGGGTACGACCTCTCTAAGATAGGAAAGTCACAGTGCGGTCTGTCTGTCGGTCGGTCGGTCGGTCGGTCGGTCGGTCGTAATCAGTTAGTAGAACAGTCAGTAAGAAGGAAAGAAAAGAGTGTATTTCTGGTAACTGGTAGAGTCGTAATATGTATATATGATAGAGGGAAGAAGGAAGGAAGCCGAAGGCTCTATAAATATAGGAAAATGCTAAGACAGTAGGCGACGTCCAATCTACACCACCACAATATTAAAGGAGCCTTAATTATAATGTTAAAGGATCTAGAGGAGCGATTAAAGGACTAGAGAAGTAAGAGGTAAATTATAGTACCTGCAAATAAAGTTATAACGCTTAGATTAACATAAGAGAGGTTTAAACTTAAGAATAAAAATAAGCCAAGAGTTAACCTAAGACATTAAGTATATTATACATTAGTATAGATTATATGCGTAGATAATATGTATAACATATATAAAGCACCTAAAGATAAAAACTAGAAATACCCAGCGAGGATATACTAGTTATTAGATAAGGCAAAATACAGAAATGCTAGGTATATATATGGTTGGCACCTAGTAGAAGTGCAAAGCTAAGGGGACTTAATACTTTAACTAGGAAGATTCCTTATAGAAGAATGCCTAAATAGATAATAGTAGTGGGAATGCCTAGAGAATATATATCTATAGTATATTAAAGATAAAAAGCGAACTAAGTATTAGCTAAAGTCGGACTAAGTATAAATAGGATTAAGTAGCTAATAGTTAGGAAAAGTAGAGGCCTATAAAACTAGAGGGAACCAGTAGTAAAGCCTTAGACCCTTAAGGGAATTTAAGAATAATACCTAAATTTACAAGTTAAGTGGCAAGATTAATAGTTTAAGGCATTAATAGATAGTAGAGTAATAAGGAACTATATCTTACTAGTAGCAGTTAGAAGAATAGGGTTACCACATAGGGAAAAAGAGTACCTTTACCTATTAGTAACAATTTTAGGAGATCTAATAGCCTATAGAGGAGGCATTATTAATCTTAAAACAGGACCTATTTAGTTAACTATTAAGGGAAGACAGATTGAGATGTCTTTTAATATATTACTATTAGGGAATAATAAGGCAGTACTAGGAATGCCTTAGTTATAGGAATATAATCTAAGAATTAATTGGGTTATAGGTTAGGTTAATATTAAGGATACTTAACGCTATAAGATGCGATAGCAAGCCAAGTTGGTATAGTACTAAGTAGGAGCAACCTATAAAGAGACAGAGAAATAGCTAAGCCATATACTAAAGAAATACCATAAGTATGGCAAAAAACTATAGTCACTAAAAAGTAAAAAACTATTAGAATATGCAGTATAGAATTATAAGATAGAATTAAAACTAGGAATAAGTCTAAGGTTCTTTCCAATCTATAAGCTTACTAAAGAAGAAGGTAGAGCATTAAAAGAGTTTATCTAAGAAAATCTACGAAAGGGATATATTAGACCATCGCAGTTATTAGCAGGTTATCTAGTACTGTTTATACTAAAGAAGAATAGCAAACTAAGGCTGTGTATTAACTATAGATAGTTAAATAGTATTACTAGAAAGGATAGGTATCCTTTATCCTTAATTAGCGAAATCTAAAATAGGATAGGCAATGTATAAATCTTTACGAAGATAGATCTAAGATAGGTATACCACTAGATTAGAATTAAGGAAGGCGACAAATAAAAAGCAGCCTTTAGGTTAAAGGAAAGACTATATAAACTATTAGTTATATAATTTAGGCTTATAAACGTACTAGTAATATTCTAGAAGCGTATTAATAATGTATTAGGAGAATACTTAGATAAATTTATTATGGCATATCTTGACAATATTATTATCTACTTAATAACTAAGGAAGAATATAGAGGACACGTTAAATGGTTTTTAAAAAGACTATAAAAGGAACAGATGTTAATAGTAATTAAGAAATGCGAGTTCTTTATTAGGAAGACCGATTTCGTTAAATTTATTATTAAACTAGGCTAACTTAGTATAGATCTAAAAAAGACTAAGGCTATAGTAAATTATCCGTGGCCGTCGTAGCTATGCCTTAACCACCCGGTCTAAACGACCGGGTGGTGGACATCCTAATCGCCAGGACAGCTCAATCGCCACTATAAAACCTACCAAAAATTAGAAAATTCATACCTTAATATCTTAACAACCACTAAATAATAAATTCTAATAATTTATATTTAGGCTTTTATATATACTTTATAGCTTTTTATTAAAGTTATAAAATAAATTATTTAGTGGTTTTAAAGATATAATATTTTGGCCTTATTTTAGCCTTATTTTAGCCCCCAAATTTTACTATTTTAAAAACTACTAAATAATTTATTTTATAACTTTAATAAAAAACTATAAAGTCTATAT
>Ga0307515_10025337_pt1 | contig 10269 bp, 12 predicted proteins | sample 17_EM_MG_FD_194513 | JGI IMG/M metagenome (GOLD analysis project Ga0307515, IMG submission 194513) | Populus trichocarpa ectomycorrhiza microbial communities from riparian zone in the Pacific Northwest, United States - 17_EM | ecosystem: Host-associated > Plants > Roots > Unclassified | place...
CAGAAACCGGTTTCGAGGGCAGGGAAACAATTTTGCTGGGGTCGTCCACGCATTCTACATCTATTATTTTTTTTCCGAATCAATTCTCAACGGTCGATGTCTTCAGTGTCTCTTGCTGACTGAATTTTTTCAGTACCGGTTCAGTCGGAAAATGACTGAATCTGTGATCTAAGTCGAATTTGACTGAATTTAAGGCGCAGCTTTTTCCATAGTGGATTGGCGCCACGATGTTACGATACAGTTCAGCCGTATAGGAGACAAACCCGTTCTCGTCAAGTTCTAGTTACTCTATTGTAATCTCATTTGCTTATGTTCCCCTCAGGTCAAATCGCTTTGTTTCTCTTGGAATTGTATCATACGACAGTGTCACTACGTCACTATGTTTGTTTGTTTAGTACTTGAGCAAAACCACGAGAGATCCTGTCGTTGTGACGGATTCTTCTGGACAACGGATTCTCAAGCGCCGCTCCCCCGTGACTCGCGGGTCGCACAGCGGAGGGCCCTGTAGTTCACTCCTACGAGATGAAGTAGTGATATGCATCTTGACAATGACTTTTCCGGTTTGCACCAGGGGGCGTTGATTGTGGTCACGGTCGCAACTGGATTACAAGGAATTTCCCCCGTTCCAAAAGGTTTTCTACGAGTGATATCGGAGTATTGAATCTACACCGTAAAGGTAAGAAAATACAATCAGATTAGGTGACCTTGCCACTACTGGGTGGTTCCCGTTTCCCGTTCATCGATAGTACAGAAGACTTCGTTGTGATAGTCTACATCGGACAGAAGGCGTTGCAGCGGTCATCTCGTTCAAATCCGGTACTATTAAGCAAATATCGGTAAAAAACCCAGAACGGAATGCAGAGGCGAAACTGGCCGGCGTGCCTCGGGGTTCGGAACGTTCAGTGACAAGAATTTGAAGACTCGCAATGGAACGCGTTCAAGGCTTCATCGGATTCCTTCGTGTACTCCCACCGGACCCGCCGGGTGACTGGCGACTTCCTGGCAACAATACTTATGTTCAGCGCACTGGTTTTCCACTCTCAACGGGTCAAAGAATTCTCTCAGGCGTGATGGAAGTTGTGGCGCGAGGTTCGGGTTAGCCTCGCTTCGGCAGTCACCGGGCTTGAGATCTCCGAATCAAGAGATGATGCCAGCGCCACCCAATCGAGCTCAAACTTGCCAGTAATCGCTGGGTGACTCACTCATCGCCCACAAGATCGAAGGAAAGCCAGTCTACAGTATTTGTTTGGGAAAGAGTTTATGCGATCTCCGGGTACTAGATTATGTCTGTGGCGAACCGGAGGGGGGAAAACATCAGTGTTAGCATCAGTATCCGTCGCGAGACGGAGGACCCAAGAGGCTTACGATGGGCGTAAACCTCCCAGTCCCGAACCGGGGCGGCAATCTCATGGTGTGTGCTCTTCTTCGTCTCGTACGCGTCACCCGGGATGGGGTTCAACGTTAGGGGCTTCTCCCTCCTTTGAATCCCATAACCGCCTTCTGGCACAAGAAACAAACATGCAAGGTACGCCGTTCTCCATGTACTTACTAAAGATCTAGAAACAAGGTGGTACAAACAACAGCATCTCCCTAGAACGGTAACCCCATGCTATGCAGCACCTGGCTCTCACGAACAAAGTCGAGCACTATCCTCCCTCTCCTAGAAGTCCTCCTCAGGAGGAGCAAACTTTACCTTCAACGGCATCTGGACCCCCTTCTCCTCTTGTCCCCTAACCATAGCGACCATCACAAACGATGGCACTCTTCTGATATTGCTCGAGTCCTCGGTCATCTCGAACTCAAAATGGTTACCGAGCTCGACGAGGAACGCTTGCATCTCCAACACCCTGGATATCAATGTTGAGATAAAAATGGGGGTGAAGATTAGTGAAGGTACGCACGCGAATCTGTATCCGAGGCAGGCGCGATGTCCATCGCTGAAACTCAACCTAAGTGGGGATTAAGTGATGCCCTGGTGTAGGAGTAAGTGAACGAAGTCTCACATATTCGCGAAGATTCCAACGTTCGGTCCCTTCCTCGGCTGAGCCTTCATCCACCTCTCAGGCTTGAACTCGTGCGCGTCTTCACCCCAGAGGGTCTTATCCCTATCAAAAACCCGAGCCAGCGGCTTCAGTGACTCAGGGCAGGAGAATGGTACGCAAGGCTCACTGGTGACAGGCAGCAACGGAGACGATCACGGTCAATCCCCTGGGAACCGGGACTTCGGTGAGAACCTTTCCGGAAACGGTCGTGATGGGATTGAAGAGCGGCAACACATCGTCTTTAACGGCCTTCTTCAAGATTTTGAACGCGACCGGATGGAACCGCAAGTTCTCCTGCTCGCGCGTCAACGCGTCAACGCGTCAATTCGTATAAAGGGTCTGAGAGTGAGATCAACAAACCTTGATAAACGCGTTCAGGTAGGCTATCCCTTCATAATCCGAGTGGTCGAGATCGATCTTCCCCTCCGCACGGACGGCAGCACGGGTGGCTCTGATCTCATCCCGAAGTTTCTTCTGGACCTCTGGGTGCTTGGCGAGCTCGAGGAAGGCGAACGACAATGTGGGCACTGGTTTCATCTGAGGAAATCGACTGGTCAGGAAACGTGATGCGGGTTGGAATATTGATCGCTTACGTCCAGCAATGATAAAGGTCCTGTGAAATGAACCAGTCAGTATTCTGGAATGGTTCTCGCAGAAGGTAATAAAATGGCTTGCCTCATCTGATCAACGAGCTTAATGTCACCCGACCTGTTTGTCTCGTCGGACGACCTGCTTGTGTTGACTATCATCATAAAGGTTAGAGCTCACGCCAATAGGGAACCACGAATCGGACGCACCGAGCAGTGTCAGAGTATCTCTGCCAGACTTCTCACCCCTAGTCTCCTGAATCTTGGACTCTACCAAATCCTTGGCTGCCTTGACGGCGACCCTCCTGTTCTCCTTTGCAAGGGCGAGCTCCTCACCAGGTAGATAGTTGTACATGAAGTCGAGGACCGAGAGGGGGAGGTGTGGGGAAAGGGCGATGATGAGAACTCGCAGTTTGGGTGGAACGCCGAAGGTGCTTGCCACTAGGGAGTTGATTGAGAACTGACAGTCGTGAATGAACGAGGTGAGGGATAGTAGTACCGAGGTTATGGCAAGTCCGGACGAACTCGTTCTCTGCATTGTCCAAGGCTCCGAAATGGGTTCCGAAGCCGGCTAGATAACCAGACTTAGTACATATCACGACGCGATTGCAAGTCCACTCTCACCTTCACCGATAGTGTCGAGGGCGAGGACCTCTTGGGATTCGGGGGCCCCGGTCAAGATATCGTTCCATTTCGTGGTGGCCTGTGGGACACTCAGTACGTCTCCGAGACACGGGGAGGTGAGGAGGTGGTACTGACGCGTTCGATACAACCTCCGAAGATGCTCTGGTCTCGGCGACCGAAGGCAGGCTGTGTGAGTCTTTTTGACGCTTGTGGGTTTCGCCTGGTGTTTTGTTAGCGCTCCGTTCGTTCCAATTGTTGAAAGGACCTTACCGTTTGCCCACGTAACTGCTTGACCGTGGACGTTTAAGAATCGAGTACAATCGTGGGAAATGCGCGCATGCAGGATTAGACCTCTCGATCGTTCTTGTTGGTGATCTGACCTTCCCCGACCGACTGAGTAGGTCCTTGGCTGCATCTCGCCGTAGGTGGCCCTGCCTTAAACATTGCGAACAGGATGAACGCAAAAACGCAACCCACCTCCCTCTCCATCCCCCATTCCATCTTCAGTCATGACGGAGACGTCGGGACAAAACACATTAACACTCTGGCAAACCCTCGACGAAATCACGCGAATTAAGACAGAGACCCTTAAGCGAGAGAAGGGAGAGCAAGACCACTTCCTCGAGATTCGCGACCCCATTTTGGTACCAGTCGAGGGCCGTGACGAAGTGGTCCTTTGTTGGGTTGTGGAGGTCGCCGAATTGTGTGTATACGAGAGTTTTCACCCATGCGGCGGTCTCGTTCATTCTATCCCTTTCGTATCTGCAATTGGGTCAGAGTACGAGGGATTTCTAGCACAGGCTCATCTCGATGTGAGTGTTTGTGTCGGTGGTGACTCGCATCTTTTTCCCTTTAAGATCCTGACTTTCCTTCTCCCTCACAGTAGCCGGGTGTGTGCAATCCCCTCCGTCATCCAAGTCCAGCTCGTCCCTCTTTGGATTTTCAACAGACGTGAGCAACTCACCCCCGGCTCTTGTCCTGTTTGACATCCCGCACTAAACCTCGACTAATTCAACTAGGCACATGCATCCGGGAATCTCACGGTCGATCTTACTCCCCCCAAGTGTTCGCAATCTCTCAGATATTGTCGGAGATCCCGAGCTCGACCGTCTGCGCGGTCGTGTACTGGGCTTTGATGGTTTATCCGATTGGGTTTGGAGCTGGGTCTGTTGGACTCAAAGCGACCGGATTCAAATTGTTCGCGGTCATATTCACGGAGTCCTTCAGTGTCACATTCGCTCAGCTTATCGGTGCTCTTGCTCCGTAGATCCAGGTATGGTTCCTTTCTCCCGTCTCTTGGATCCGCGTGTTACCAGGTTTGCTGATTTGAAAATAGCTCGCTCTCCGCGGTGTTATTCTTTCTTCTAGGTCGGGATGTTGTCCAACTCAACCACTTCCATTCCGCTGTTCCTTTCTTCCGGTGTCGTCAATCCGTACCCCGACATTCAGGGCCGGCTGAAAGCGTGGTTGTACGTGTTGAACCCCTGGGTCAGGATCACCAACTCAATGTTCGCCACCGAACTACAGTACGTCCCTTCCTCCTCCTTCCTTTCTAAAGGAGAACTAACCACCAATTTTTACAGCGGCCTCGAGGTCACATGCAATCCTGAAGAATTCGCTGTTTTCAACCCACCCCTGAACGAGACGTGCGCGACTTGGGCGGGCGATTTCATTCAACACTTTGGCGGGCGCTTGGATAACCCAACCGAAACCGCGCTCTGCCGGTATTGTCCTGTCGCGGTCGGGGACAAGTACTCCGCCCCGCTAAATGTGAGCTACGGGAATAGATGTTTGGTCGATTTTCTCCTCCTTTGGTAAGTCCCTCCTCCCCTCCCTACCTCCCTCCGGTATGCCCGTCGTGTTGACAGACCGTTTCTCGCAGTCTTCGACGGGGCCTTAGTCATCCTCGTGTCCAGGTTCCTTCGTTACGCCAGACGGTAATAGGTATATTGATAAACCCTCCACGACCCTCAACGACATCCACGAGTCATCGAGCCGGAAATTTGCGACAAATTATAGACATGGAAGACAACCCTCTACACTCCCAGCTACGATCATTTTGATACCATCCTGTAGTACTCTGTAGTACTTTAGCATATCTTTTTTCCAATACTGTAGCCAAAATTAGACGAGTGTCCGACTGTAAACAATGCCCGAGGAAACGCGAGGAGCGTTCGTTGCAAGTTGTATGGATAAATGAAGTCCTTATAAATGATTGTGGTGGACCTTCTGGCGATCATGAAGGTCTACCGGAATGTGCAGGATTACGCCCCTGTTGGTCTCCTCGTCTCGCTTGCCGCCTTCTGTCATTTCCTAGAAACCCGGCTCGCCCGGTCCGGGTGACTTACTTCCGTCGGGTCCGGTATCGCCAACCTCATCACCTTCCTCCTTGTCCTCGCCTTTGGATTGAGCTAGATTACAACGGACTCTCAATGATCCCCTTCTTGATGTTGCAATGGAGGTTGTGTCATTTCTGGCTACAGTGGGGTCACCTGCTCTTCCCGTGAAAAAGCAGCAAAGTTCGGTAAACGTTCCATCGAAAGCTAAGTCTATTACAGAACGAGGCGCCACATGCCCGTGTATCTACCCCAGCTATCATCGTAGTTGTGTATAATGTCCGTTTCGATCTTATGGGTAATCGCACGCCCACTCCGTGAACCGGACAGGCATTACCGCAGACCGTCCCACCAACACGCCCTTTTTCTCATCCACCTCCTCGATGAAAACCGCTTCCTCCTCCTCCTTCCATGTCAAATGATCGCACCCAAACAGATGATACAACCTCTGCAACTGACAAACCTGAGACACGGAGATTGGCAAGGTACCCAGGTTCGAACTCCTCCAACTCCTCTGCGATCGGGGCCGGACTTCGAACACTTCCCACTCGACACGGAGGGCCTCTGTAATGCCTGAGAAGGAACATCATGTGCTTGATTTCCATCTTCTTGTCGGTGTCAAGGATGTGTTGTTTCAACGCGGCAGGTAGGCGTCCTGTTCCATAGGTCTGTATTGCCCCCGATTAACCTCCAAGCATCGCGGTCCCCAGTGTCCGGGACACCAGTCCAGGCCCGCAGTATCACAACCTCAGCGATGTTCAAACACTGGAGTTCTTCAAGACGCCTGATAGCCGCGGTGATCTTTGCAGGCGTGCAAAGGTATTGTGACCACGTGCGAGTTACTGTGTCCAGCGTGCACCTGAGAGCCGTCCTCTTGCCTTCCCTTGCGGATACGACCTTTTCGCAAGAGGCGAAGTTCGAGCGGTTGAGGTGATTCTGCCACAGATCTGATGACGCCAACTCGATCGGCACGACCGTAGCCATCATGGGTTCGTCATCAGCTGCCTCCCCAGGTTTCCCACCCCGCAGAGGAAGGTCCGGAGTGGACTGGAAGGGGTCACCGACTGCCCGAGGGAGTTTGTCGAGATTCTTGTTCAGGACTTTGCTCATCTCCGAGGAGAACCACCCGGACATGAATCCGTGGAAGAGCTTGAGAGCTAGACGGCGTGATTGTAGAGGGTGGGTTGAGAGTAGTGTCGATGCCAGGAAAGGCAAAATCGTTGGTCCGAAATGAGCATATCTCGGGCTGAACAATAAAATTCGAAGGGCTGTCGATCCTGGATACGGTGGAGATCCTACTACATAGAACGTGCCACTTCTCCAGTCCATCCAATTTCCGCTGCCTATCACGGCTCTTGTCGGCAGCGGAACCCCCACGATTCCGGATATATCGATTGACCCACTGCTTCCCAAGCATCGCAAGAAACGCGGCGAAGAGTGAAGTTGCGAGGCTCGCATAAAGCAGAGACTGGATGGTGATAATTTCTGCAGGGGGTCCGGTCCAGGTGATAGAGTTTGGGTCTGCGTCAGGGAAGAGTGAAGCGTTCACGGCGTGGATCAAGATGCGCATGTAGGCGGCAGTCATCTCGTTTGAATCTGGCTCAGGCTTTGATTGGACATCGACGATGAACGCCGAACTGACTGCAGAGAACAGACCGGCCTGTGCACGTCCGAGTTCAGTGTCGAGCACGACATATGGAAAACAGGGGGCTCACGAAGATGAGGGAAGTATTCAGGTCCTCGTCGTACTTGCCCGCATAATCCCTGTCAAACTCTCCGGATTCCCTGCGGTACACGGTGCAAACATCGGTTCGCGAGTCATTGGTCCTCGGGGGATCGAATAATTCTTTGAGGGCGGAACGGAGGCTGCAGCGAATGGTCACCGGTCATTTTCTACTCCAGCCATCGTCAAACAAGGTGGGCGCACCACTTTGGATCGAACTCGATTTTCACGGGTTCTTGATTCCCTCCCTGAGGTTGTGGTGGAGGTTGTACGGATCTCTAGCGATGACGAGGGGAGGAGCACAGCGTTTGGTTGATCGACCTCTCTGGTCGACCGCCAAAAATCCCCGGACGAAAAAAAGTTGCCTCTTTCCACGCGCAAATCGCCAGCGACGTTTGGTTATTATAAGTGTCCAGTGGGGCGTTTGAATGCGTGGCGTGCAATGAAACACCACTGCTTCAGCGTCCCTAATTCCAATGTTCTTGTTTTGGATATTTCGCAATGCGCTGTAATCTAAATCTAAAATCTAAAAGTACAAGGGAAGTATAACGTTCCCACGGTTCTCATTGGCTGAGACAAGACGGTATCAGTATAACGCCTCTCTCTCCTTCGGTATCACTTCGGTATCAGTGTATCGTCTCTCTCCTTCGGTATTTTTATCTCCGTAGGTCGTTCGTATATCTTTTGCATTTCCTGCACCCCTCTTGGATCCCGTGCACTATGTTAGTAATTGGGCTATCCGAATCTATCTGTAAGTTAACAAAAAATTCGTGCAGCACGTATATCAGCGCTTTAATGCAATAACGGCAATATCATAGGAGTTTTGCTGTCACAACGGGGAGTTGCAGTCGGTCAGCACCCCTCCGGCCATATCGCAAAGTGGGGCGCTTTGCCTGATGATACTCCAACATCAGATGGTGACCGGTGAGAGGAGCAACTCCTATCCCATGGGAGAAAACTTAGTCAGGAGCGTGGTTGGTTAGGGCTCCAGCCAGAGTCCGATGAGGATGCCGGATTCGCACTCTGTTACATGTGAGTCTTATACATAATCAAAATTTCACGTCTTCCATGAATCCATCCATCCTAACTTCGAGTCCATCCAGCGCCTGGAATCCTTTGGCTATTTAATTCACTGCATGTGACAGCACTAGCCCCGGCGGCCGCACTGGATTTTCAGGAATGTGGCCTGGTCGCGGTGGTGATACATCGAATGTCCTTGGGGGTGGCCAGTCGCATCGGTAAACATGTGTTCTCACCGGGATCGACAGGTTGTCTAACGAATAACAGGGCTTCCCGCTCTAGAAATTCCGGGAAAATCATGCATGATGTTCGATGGCGTTCCTGCGATTCCTCGGAGTCGCCGTAGACACATTTCCCGACTTGACTGTGAATTGGATGACTGCGAGAGGTAACGCCGTGTGCCGGTAAGTAGTTCGGTATCTATGGTTCAGAGTTGACCCCCAAACATGTGTTCATCAGCGGTTTTCGGTTTTGCTGATGTGCCCGTCATCACTGCGATACTGGGACTCGGAGGGTTTGTTTCGTCGAGTTCGGTTCTTTCGCTGGGGGTATTCGGTTGATGGGGTGTGGTGGACGCATGCGCGTGCGACACATTTGCATTCGAAAACAGCTGACAGGCACATTTTAGAGTTTTGGTCTTTTCATTCTAGACCCAATCCCTTGCACGCCTCAGCATGAGCATGGCTCCGTTGCAGAACTCGCAGCAGGGCCACTGGGTATCCAGAGATTGTTTCGAAGTTCAATGTTGGCGGCACAAGAGGACATGGTGTGAGCATCAGCTTTCACAGCAACAGCCAACGGTAGGTGTATTGGTGCGTGTTTCCACGTGTATAAAAATTTACTGAAGGCTGCAGGCCAGCCGAAAGGCCACGGTGCATGCTACTACTCCACTATTGCATCTGCACGGGTACCCCGATGCTTAGTGCAGGCCCTCACGCACGGGCAAATATTAGCTGTTGTCTGACAGCCATATTGTGTACCACCCCTGAGGCATGACATTCGTGGGCAGATGGATCGGATCTGTCCTTACTACAGTTGTCTATGTTGAGCAGCGCAGAGTATATTCTATATACTACAGTGGTACTCTAGTCTTACCTTATAGGAGAGGTGGGAAGGGTAGAGCTGGGAGGCTGGTTTGAGAGTGCTAGTTGTGGGAGTAGAACCAGAGACGTTATATTATCATGTAGGAGTACATGAGGTATATATAGTAGTTCTAGGGTGTGACTGTCACAGCTGTATAGCGTGAGCAAGCCACTGATGGTCACCTATAGTGACTCATCCATCATTATCAACCGGGCTGCTGACACATCAGTATCGTGTAACACCGGGATAGTTTACAGCCGGTACCGGACCGACTAGCGCGGATACGTCCGGCTTCAACAGTCTACACCAGCTCTTGGAAAAATCAACGGAGGGCGGAAGCAGTGATGCTCATCTGCTCTTCACAGTATGTTATGGTCGTGGGACATTGAGTTATCACCCGGGCATTCCTGCCTGAACAAATACGGTGGCGATACCACAAGGCAAAAAATTCCGCCAAATAATTTGTTACTGCAACACAGCCCCCACGTTCATATCGCTCGGAGTTTCGGTGGACAATAATGTCAGCAAAGGTGGGGAGGACTTCCAACGTTCCACACCTATGGCGGGGGTATGCCAGTTTGTTGAGCAGCACAGAGTATATTCTATATACTATAGTGGTACTCTAGTCTTACCTTATAGGAGAGGGGTGAGGATAGAGCTGGGAGGCTGGTTTGAGAGTGCTAGTTGTGGGAGTAGAACAAGAGACGTTATATTATCATGTAGGAATACACAGTAGTACTTAACAGTTTTCTAATCTTTCCAGGAGAAGATCTCCTAAAGTTGAATCATTTTACTCATTGTTTTGTTTAGTACTCTAGGGGGGTAGAATGACTAGAATTTTACTCCTGGGTGAT
>Ga0307515_10025340_pt1 | contig 10269 bp, 3 predicted proteins | sample 17_EM_MG_FD_194513 | JGI IMG/M metagenome (GOLD analysis project Ga0307515, IMG submission 194513) | Populus trichocarpa ectomycorrhiza microbial communities from riparian zone in the Pacific Northwest, United States - 17_EM | ecosystem: Host-associated > Plants > Roots > Unclassified | place...
AACGAATGCTGTATTACGAAGATATTAAGCTAAGGAGCAAGAGAAGGTGGTGAGGCGACGTCTATATACACATGCCAAGTCTTACGCGAACCCCTGACTAGGTGACGCGCTCCAGCGCCGTCACAATTACCCTTTTTAAGATCTTACTAAGGGTGTTTTCTAAGGTAATGGGGCGGTAGCTTCCTAGGACTAAGTAATCTGCTTTACCTTCTTTTTATAGGATAACCGTTGTTATAGATTTTCTAAGTTGTGGGTAATAGCCTATAGTAAAGTATGCTTTGGCTATATTTATATGCTAAGGTGCTATAAGTAGTTAGGTAGTTATATATTAGCTAGTAATATAGTAGAGTTTAATATACCTACTTATTTAAGCCTCTACCCTAGTTTTCTAGTGCTTTAGTCCCAGTTTGTAAGTAGTTGGCTACTACCACCACTTATATAGGGAATTTTACTATTCTTTTAGATATCTTATAATGGGTTATTAGCCTAAGTACTAGTCTGCCCCTTAGCAGTCTATATAAGAGTCTCCTTTTAAAGTTAGTATACTTTTATATAGCTTAGAAGCCTTTTATAGCCTCTAGTTTTATACCTTTTCTATTATTTTTGCCGGTATAGGTATAAGCTGCTATTTTTAGGGGTTATAACTCCTGTCTTACGCGCCTACTGGCGTAATCCTATAAAGGCGTTATAGCTGCATCCTATAATGTAGACTTTAGCGCACTTTTTATAGTTAGGCCTAGCTAAAACCTTCCTACCTAAGTAACTCCTATTTACTTCTTAAGTATATTTTACTAGCGTACCGCCCTAGAGATAAACGGTTCCGTTTATTAATATACCAATATACGTATCCGTTCTCTTAAGCTATATAGTAGTCTCTCTAGCTAGGATGTAATCCTACTTACCTACTAGGTGCACTAAGGGTTAGAGCTTAGCTAAGGGGTAAGGTCTTTAGAGCTAGCAGTAGCTACTACGCACTACGCCCTACAGGAGGCTCCCGTTTCGCGTTACCTATAAAAGTCTCCTTATAATAAGCCAATTGTGTCTTATAGAAGAGGGGCTATAGAGATACTAGGTCCCGCACTAGACGACCTACTCCCCCCTCTCCTACTAACTAAGCTTATGTCCCCCCCTTTTATAAGCTAGCCTGTATCTCTAACTATTAAGACCTCATCTAACTAGCCTGTGTTTCCCCTATAGCCTCCCCTATATATATACATTAGGTTGCGTGCACCACGCCTATTAAAACCCTCCTGTGAGTCACCTGTAAGTCGACTAAGTCGAACGCTATAGGGCCGTCGAAGCTGGCCTGTGTTTCCGCTGCCTAGAGCTTTGCCCGTGTTTCCACCTCGTTGAGCCGTCTGGTCGCCGTCGCGTCGCCGTCGCGTCGCTGTCGCTGTACCAGGTCGCGCGCACCACGCCTATTAAGACCCTCTTCTGAGTCACCTAAGTGTACCGGATACCAGATAGGCCCTTATAGAGGGACCTTAACGAGTTCTCTAGATAGGGCCTTAATAAGTTCTTTGCGGTGGCCTTAGGGCCTTAATAAGTTTCGTACAAAGTATCTGCAACGCGTTAACCTTAACAGGTTCTTATAAAAGGGGGATCCCTATACCCTTATCGCATTCCCTTTACGATCTTAGAGCTAGTGCAAGCCCAAGGGTGTCCTGTTATACGCCTAGGACACGTCCACGTCGACTAGCTAGATAAGGCCAGTTTTGGGCCTGGCTGCGAGCCAGGTAGTTGTATATCGGGCGGTTTTCGTATCCCAGTTTCCTTTAATGGGCCTCCCTAGATAGTAAAACAAGAGCTTTAAGCGGAGGCAGTAAGGCTCCTGGTGTTATTAAGGGCGATGCTTTATACGCGTCGCGGGCTCATTACCACAGAGTCGAACGACAGCGCTGCACGCGCTGCGACGGCTCTCTACTATCGCCTCTGCACTTAGCCATTAAGGGGAATAGGATTCCAGATGATGTTTCCACCCGCGGCGACGTGGACGCGTACAGTAGGGCTTCGCGGGCAAGGGTTAATATATATTTTTAGTTCTAGTGCTTTCTTAATATCTTCTATTATTAATTATTCATTGCTTAACGTCCGATTTAGATCCCTATTGGGCCCATATAGACTACTCCTTATTTACATATAGGGAGAAAACTCTATTTAAGAAAACCCCGTAATCTATCTCTCCGCCTTTTAGGACTCGCCTACTTAGCGCCTATAAGTTACCAGTAGTGCTCTACTACCTTACTTTTTAACCTCCTTAGGAACCACTATTGCCGTAGCAAGCCTACGGACGCGTGTTACGGACGCTTTAAGTACGATGTTACAACTACTCGGAGAGGAGTCAGAAGAAGCTAGTTGGTTAATACAGGCACGGTCCAGGATAGAGCCGGTAGAACCATGTGACGAGGAATGTAAGCGAGTCACATGATGTTGTACGCAGTGTACGCAATGTACGAAGGGAACGTACGTATAACACGTATAACACGTACATCACGTACAAGGAGGATTTCATAGGAGTACAGTTGTGTATTTAAGGACCCTTAGTCCCTACCTAGATAGTTCCTTCCTTATAGTGATTCTTAGAATACAATTAAAGTTAATCTATTAGGCAACCACTCTACCAGTTATTATTACGTTATTAACTTAATTTACTTTACCTATATACCTAGCCTAATAACAAACCCACCGTAGTACCTACTATAAGGTTCCGTTATATAATTACTACCTAGTTACGGTAACAAATATAGAAGTTAAACAACATGCCACCAAAAGTAGCCACTATAACGCCATTAACGGCGGCAACTACTTTAAGGTCGGGAGGTGATACTAGTATGGCAGAGACTAACTTACAGCAACCTATAATAGTTAGACAACTACAAGAGATAGTTAATTAGTTAATAGAGAATAATGCGACACTTAAATAAAGGATTAATGGAATAGGGGTAGTAAGGGTTAAGTTACCTTTAATTAAGAGATTCTTAGGGGAAAGATTAAAGCTTAAAGGATTCCTTATGTAAATGCATTTTAAGGTTGCGTAAGAAGGAGCAAAGCTAGCGACACCTATAGATTAAATAGCGTATGTAGGATTGTTCTTATTAGGGAGGGCACTTAAATAGTTTAAGCCTTACCTTATAGAGATATAAGTAAATGGAATAACAACGACAAACTAAAAGGTACGGTTTATATTCTTAAGCTAGAACAGGTTTATGGAGCGACTTATATAAATGTTTGGAGATCTAAAGGCAATAACTACAGCGGAAAGAAAACTCTAAGACATTATGTAATAAACCTTAGCAATTAAATATATAACGTAGTTCTAAATACTAGCTACCTAAGTTAAGTGGAATAATAGGGCGCTTATAGCATAGTATAAATAAGGACTTAAGGCTAAAGTCTAGGACGTAATTATTCTAATAGAAAATGCGGATACCCTAAGGGAATTAATAGATTAAGTAATTAAGATTAATAATAGGATCTTCCAAAGGGAATAGGCTAAGAAAGGTTAGGATAGAGTTCTATAGTTATATAAGGCGCAGAGTACGTAACAATAAAAGCTAAGTTAGAAACTATAGTATAGCGTAGAGCTAATAGACCTAAGCGGTACTAAAGAAGCCTATAAGAGATGGAGTAAGAAACTATAAAAACCTAGAGGTTAAGGATCTAGTAATTATAGAACTAAGGAGCATAGGCTAAACTAAGGATCTTAATAGCAGAAGATGTTTAAGTAGACTCTATAATAAAAGTAATGGTTTAAAGATAGAGCTTATATAAATTGCAGGAAACAAGGTCATTTCGCTAGAGATTATAAAGATGGTTAGAGACACTACGTAATAAAGGGAACTAGACTAGTAGTATATAACATATACATATAGAGGGATAATAGTGCGCTGCGAGGAACAAAAGAGTATTTAATTAGAAGTTTCGCGTTTTGTTATAACAACGCATACTAAATTTATAAAGACGCTAAGTATGGCGCAAGCTATTGGCTACAAGAGCTAGAGTTAAAGGGACTTAGAGAAACTAAAGAGTTAGATAAAGAATAAGATTAACTCTATAAGCTAGATTAAGATATTATAGCAATATACGGATAAAGATTAGTAATAATAACAATAGAGTTAGAGTACTTATTAATTAATAGCGATAAGGAAGAAAAAGGAACTAACTAGGGGTATCTAAACCTTAATAACGCGACAGAAGTAGAGACTAAGACCGCCATAGAGCAAGGTTTAGTAACAGGTATTATAACACCGTTGGATACGGCATCCATCGCTTTATAAGACGGAAGGAGTAATATTTAGAGACAATTAAGCAAGTAGACGACTGCTAGTGCTAGCTTACTACTTAATAAAGGCAAAAGGCTAAAGGCTTAAGATTCTTAAGACGAGATAAGAGATAACTAAGATTCTTAAGACGAGATAAGGCATACCTAAGGACCTATAACGGATAAAAACCGATAGAGCAGGGCAGCAGCTTAGTTCAGAAACATATAAATAAGCTTAGGATAAGTGTTCCCAACAGTATAAGATTCTTAAGATAAGATAAGTAAGATTTAAGATGAGAACACTATAGACGCCTAGTTAGACTAAGGCGGGAGCTAAACTTAAGTTAGAAGTCAGCTTAGGATTAAAGAATCTAAGGGGTTAAAAATTTGGAGAACGAATAAGGACACCCATAGGCAGGAAGTAAGTAGCTTCGCTATAGATTAGAGAATCTGCGATATAAATAGCAGTCTGATTAGGAGACCGACATATAGACCTAGAAGACTTACTAGGGGAACGCGGTGTTTAGCCTAAAGATTAAAAGTTTAATACCGTAATTAAGAAGTAAGAAAACTTTAAGGATCTACTTACAAGACGCGAAAGAAAAGAAACTATAAAGGAATTTAGAGTAAGAATTACCTTATAGCAAGAACAGAAACTAGATAAGAGATCTAGTATGTTAGGACGTATAAAGGACAGAGCGCTAGTACAAAGAATTACTAATAGGCCGAAAGTAGGTATACTAAGAGCTAAGTGGCTTACCAAACTGGAATAAGAAGAAGATTTAGGGATTTTAACTAGGTTTAAGGAATAATATACTAAAGGTTATTATAACGTAGTAATAAAAAGATACTTCCTTACGGACTAACCGTATATACTTAAGCAGCTATATTAAAAGTGGTATAGGCAAAGACACAATAACGAGTGGGAAGATTTCTATATATAGTTGGACGAAAAAGTTGTCTAAGACTACCTAATTATAGAGAAGGCTATAACTTACATTAAGGGAGCCTTAATTATAACGTTAAAGGATCTAAAGGAGTAATTAGAGGACTAAAGAAGCAAAAAATAAATCTTAGTACCTATAAATAAAGTTATAACGCTCAGATTAATATAAGAAAGGTTTAAACTTAAGAATAAAGACAAGCTAAGAGTTAACCTAAAACATTAAGCATATTACACACTATTGTGGATAGCATGTATAAATAATGCGTGTAATATATATAGAGCACCTAAGGATAAAAATTAAAAGTATCTAATAAGAATATATTGGATGACGGACGAGGCGAAATACTAAAACGCTAAGTATATACATAGTTAGCACCTAGTAGAAGTTTAAGAATAAGGGAACTTAACACTTTAACTAGGAAGATTTCTTACGGAAGAATGCCTAGATAAACGACAATGGTGGGACTATTCAGAAAACACCTATCCGTGGTATATTAAAGACAAAAAGCGAACTAAGTATTAGCCTAAGTTGGACTAAGTACAAATAGGATTAAGTAGCTAGTAGTTGGGAAAAGTAGAGGCCTACGGAACTAGAGGGAACTAGTAGTAGAGCTTTAGACCCTTAAAGGAATTTAAGGACGATACCTGAATTTACGAGCTAAATGGCAAGATTAACAGTTTAAGGCATTAATAGATAGTGGAGCAACAAGGAACCACATCTCGCTAATAATAGTCAAAAAAAATGGGGTTACCACACAGACAAAAGGAGCACCCTTACCTATTAGTTACAATTTTAGGAGATGCAATAGCCTATAGAGGAGGCATTATTAATCTTAAAACAGGACCTATTTAGCTAACTATTAAAGGAAGATAAATTGAGATGTTTTTTAATATCCTACTATTAGGGAAGGACAAGGCGATACTAGGGATGCCTTAGTTACAGGAATACAATCCAAAGATTGATTGGGTTATAGGTTAAGTCGATATTAGAGATATATAACGGCGTAAGATACAATAACAAATTAAGATGGTATAGTATTAAGCCGGAGCGACATATAAGGAGACCAATTAAGGATTAAGTTATATACTAAAGAGATACCATAAATATGGCAAAAAGTTATGGTTACTAGAAAGTGAAAAGCTGTTAGAGTATATAGCATAGGACCATAAGATAGAATTGGAACTAGGAGTAAGTCTAAAGTTCTTTCCAATTTATAAGCTTACCGAAGAAGAAGGTAGAGCGCTTAAAGAGTTTATCTAGGAGAACTTATGAAAGGGATATATTAGACCATCGCAGTTATTAGCAGGTTATCCAGTATTGTTCGTACTAAAGAAGAATAGAAAACTAAGACTATGCATTAACTATAGATAGTTAAACAGCATCACTAAGAAGGATAGATATCCTTTACCCTTAATTAGCGAAATCTAAGACAGGATCGGCAACGTATAAATCTTTACAAAGATAGATCTAAGATAGGCATACCATTAGATTAGGATTAAGGAAGGCAATAAATAGAAGGCAGCTTTTAGGTTAAAGGAAGGACTATATAAGCCATTAGTTATACAATTCGGGCTTATAAACGCACTAGCAACGTTCCAGAAGCGTATTAACAATGTATTAAGAGAACATTTAGATAAGTTTGTTATGGCATACCTTAATAATATTATTATCTACTTAATAAATAAAAAAGAGCACGGAGAACACGTTGAATAGGTCTTAAGAAAACTATATAAAGAATAAATGCTAGTAGCAATTAAGAAATGCAAGTTCTTTACTAGGAAGACAGATTTTGTTAAATTTATTATTAAACTAGGCCAACTTAGCATAGATCTAAAGAAGATTAAGGCTATAGTGAATTAGCAAGAACTAGAGAACGTAATATAGTTAAGGTTATTCCTAGGGTTTTGCAATTACTGCAGAAGGTTTATAGCTTAATAGTTAAGAAATATTGAGCTATTTATAAGGTTAACTAAGAAAGAGGAACCTTAGATATAGGGAGAGGAACATAAGAGATTGTTTAAAGAGGTTAAGGAGTTGTTTACTTAGGACCTAATCCTCAAAATCTACCAACTAAAGTTAGAGATAGTAGTTAAGATAGATATATTAGACTTTGCACTAGGAGCGTACTTTCTATAGAAATATAAGGATAGATAGCACCTAGTAGCATACTATAGTCGGAAAATAACACCACCAGAACTGAACTATAACATCTATAATAAGGAGTTGTTAGGTATAGTTACAGCATTATAGGAATAGAGAGTATTCTTACAAGGCACAGAGAAACTATTTGTAGTTAAGACGGATTATAAAAACCTAACGGGGTTCCTAATAATAAAAGAACTTAATCGGAGACAAGTTAGATAGGCAGAGATACTTGCAGAATACTATTTCAAGATTTAGCATACTAAGGGTACAGACAACACACGAGCAGATACTCTAAGCAGAAAGGCTAAACTATAAAATAACGAAAAGCCATTAGGGGCTTTACTGCGAAAAGACATAGATGGATTAATTAGGTACAATTATCTAAAAATTGCAGTAATATAAGAAGAACAGATCTATAAATCACTAGAGAGTGATTGGATATAAAAGATCTAAGAAGTATAAGCAGAGGATCTAAACTTAGAGCAGTATAAGAACTAAGAAGCAACGTACGTGCCAAGAAACATTGCAAAAGAGTTTATTAAGTCATTCTATAGGGGATTAACTTAAGGATATAACAGAGCTATAGGCTTAGTGTTAAGACTCCAGAAGGAGTACATTATTAATGAAATCTAGGGACTAGTAAGATAAGTCATAAGAGAATATCTAAATTGCTAAAGAAATAAACTAACGAGGTATAAGCCGTATGGAGGGCTATAACCTGTTAAAATACTAAAAAGACTATAGGAAGTCATATTATAGGACTTTATTATTAAGTTGCCAAAATTAAAAGACCCTATTACCGGATAAGATTATAATGCGATCTTAGTGATAGTAGATAAGCTTATAAAGTGGGGATACTTTATAGCATGCACAGAAGAAATATTAGTAGAAGACGTCGCTAGAATCTATGTTAAGGAAGTATTTGTAAGATATAGAGCACTAAGTAAAATTATATTGGATAGAGATCTAAGATTTATAGCAGCATTCTAGAAGGTATTCTTAGCGGAGTAAGGAGTTTAAGTAGCAACTTCCACCGTATATTATTTATAGACAGACGGTTAAACGGAAAGATTAAACTAGACACTAGAACAGTATCTAAGGCATTATATTAATTACGCATAGAACAATTAGGTATCGCTATTACTAGTTATATAGTTTGCATACAATGCAACACTATAAGAAGAAATGGGTACGTCACTATTTAAGGCGAATTATAGATATAAGCCAAGGACATTATTATCGCCACGTTAAGCAAAGAAGACAAGTAGTATAGCTAAGTAAAGAATAGAGAATTTAATAAATCTTTATGTAAACCTTATGGAAACAGCTAAGGTAGTATAGCAAAGAATAAAAAAGTACTATAACGCTAAGAGATCTAAGGGACCAGATCTTAAGAAGGGGGATAAAGTATGGCTACTATATAAAAATTTTAAAAGTTAACAACTAAGTAAGAAGTTAGACCACGTTAGACTAGGACCTTTTAAAATTATATAGAGGATTTTACTGGTTATATTTAAGTTAAACCTACCAGCTAAAATAAAGATCTACCCTATACAGCATATTACGATGCTAGAGCCAGTATATAGAGATATTAAGCCACTAGTTTACAAAGCAGATACATATAGAGGATAAGAAGAAGACAAATAGTAAGTTTTAAAGATTGTTAGTTATAAGGATATTAATAATAAAATATAGTATAAGGTAAAGTAGATAGGCTATAATAAGACTACCTAGGAACTACTAGAGAATTTAAAGAATACTAAGGGAAAGATACAGGAGTATTAGAAGAGAAGAGGTTAGGCAATATTAATAAAGAAGGATTATTAAAAAACAAGTTACTTAAGGGGGACCCAGGAAGAGCGACTGCCGAACTACTTAGAGTTATTTCCTTTAGAGGAAGAGAATTAGTTCTCTTATTACTAAGTTCCTACAGACCTTATTCCACAAGTTTCCACTCCTTAAAACAAACCTTTTTACGCACTTTCTTAAGATAAAGAAGACGGGTAGATGCCACGATGCGAGTATCTAGGGCCTTCTATTCCGCATCGCGAGAATGCTTAAACTTAGTAAGAGCCTACAATAGTTTACTATTAAGTTTTATAGCAGCAGTTTAAACGCGAGACCCTATAACAAATTACTTAGGGAACTTAAAGACTATTAAGGAAGATAGGACGCGTATATTTAGCGTTAGAGATAGAGTAAACGTTATAGGATAAACAAATATTCGCTTTAGTGCACTCTAAATATAAAGAGGGTTGCCGAGGGGAAGGACTTGCCAACGTAATATAAACTAATCCCTCTTTCGCATAATAAGAACATGGAGATGGCATAATCTCACCAAGCGACAGTATGCTAGCGACAGTGCGAGTATAACGCTGCGCTTACGAAGAAGAAGGAGGTTTAGAAACCTTAAGAGACATAATAAGCAATAATGTTAACTAAATTAATTAGATGGACATCACACCTCTAGTAAACGACTTAGAGATATTTGGAATCTTCAAGGATAAAGATAGAGAGAAGGGAGATAGTATTACGGACGCTTTAAGTACAATATTATAACTACTCGGAGAGAAGTCGGAAGAAGCTAGTTAGTTAATATAGGTATGGTCTAAAATAGAGCCGGTAGAACTATGTAATAAGGAATAGTAAGCGAGTTATATAATGTTATACACAGTGTACGCAATGTATAAAGGGAACGTACGTATAATATATATAACACGTATATTATATATAAGGAGGATTTTATAGGAGTACAGTTGTGTATTTAAGGACCCTTAGTCCCTACCTAGATAGTTCCTTCCTTATAGTGATTCTTAGAATACAATTAAAGTTAATCTATTAGGCAACCACTCCACCAGTTATTATTACGTTGTTGACTTAATTTGCTTCACCTATATACCTAGCCTAATAACGAAC
>Ga0307515_10025341_pt1 | contig 10269 bp, 8 predicted proteins | sample 17_EM_MG_FD_194513 | JGI IMG/M metagenome (GOLD analysis project Ga0307515, IMG submission 194513) | Populus trichocarpa ectomycorrhiza microbial communities from riparian zone in the Pacific Northwest, United States - 17_EM | ecosystem: Host-associated > Plants > Roots > Unclassified | place...
CGAGGCAAAAATAAACACCACTATTAATTTCATCTCACGAAAAATTTGCGAATAAACAAGGCGGTTCCTGCTGCAACTAATTGCAGTAATTTTTTTATACATTTGAATGTTAGGTTTAAATTTTAATGGTTTCAACATCAATTCGATTAATCCTGACTTAATTCCCTGGGACGCTGCGAACGTTTCAGGGTTATTATTTAAGGATATCATTGTAGAACTTAGTCCATAACGATTACCCTCCTTTCTTCTCTTGAATTTCCTTCTTCAATTTTAAATTTAACTAGTCCCGTTAGTTCTAAACCTTTAAGCAGCTCTTCTAATTTTTTAGATCTATCGTAAATACCTCCAAATAATTTCTGGTTATTTTTACCTTGATAAATTACTTCGAGTTTATACCATCTAGCTACTTGGCTCATTACTTCTTCAATTGTGTTGTCTCTAAACAAAAAATAGCCATTTTTCCAGGTTATGGCTTGTTGTGCATTAGTTTTGTTAAGTATAATGGCTACATTATTTTCAGTGGTAATGGCCTGGTCATTTGGGCTCAGTATTTTTTTGGTTCCTAAATGAGCTACACGAACAGAACCTTCTAGCAAGGTGGTTTTTATAAAGTGGTCATCATTATATGCCGAAATGTTAAAATGTGTACCTAATACCTCAACCTCAGTACTTTTCATTTTTACTTTAAAAGGTTTGGTGGCATTTTTGGCTACTTCAAAATAAGCTTCGCCGGTTAAAGAAACTAACCTTTCGGTACCTGTAAAAGCAGCTGGGTAACTAAGAGTAGAAGCAGCATTTAACCAAACTTTAGTTCCATCAGAAAGTATCACTTTGTAAGTATGGCCTCTGGGAATGGTTATTTTATTTAGTGCATTTGAATTTTCGGTTGACAAGGCCGATGCAGTATAAGCTAATTCTCCTTGGGCAATTTTTTTTATTTCAGTACCTTCTTCTTTGCTCAACAAACCATTTTTAACATCGTTTAAAATAATGTTGGTGCCGTCTGATAAAGTAAGGATAGGTGCGTTTTTTTCGGTAATTTGGCCAAGCATTGATGCGTTTTTTGTAGTTTTATTACCAAGTAATGTTTTGGCCTTATATTGTGTAGTTAATAAAGTTGCCATGGCTAATACTGCTATTGCGGCAGCGGCATAATACCAAGTTTTGTTTAAGCGTATCTTTTTCGGATTGATCTCTTGGTTTATGCGATTTTTTATTTTGTTTTTTAGTAATGCATCATCAGGGGTTTCTTGCGCATTAACCATTTTAAAGCTATTATCAGATTCAAACAATTGCTTCATTTCTTCAGCATTGCATTTGCCTTCGATAAATTTTTGGTATAACTTAATATATTCTTCAGATGTCATGTAATTAGTTGCTTTATCTATATAGAGGTATAAATGCAGGTTCAACACACATCTTAATTTAATTTTTTTTATAGTACGGCAACTTTACTTTAGTTTCACATCAAGTTAACACACCGAATATAATTTTGCTTGCCAAGATTTTAATTATCGTCTGTAAATATTTATTTTTAACTTGCTTACTTAAACTTGCCCAAAAAATGTCCGAATGCCAATTAAGCGATGAGGTTTTATGGATAGCTATTCAGCATAGCGATGATAGGGCATTTAATACCCTTTTTAATAGATACTGGAAAAAAATATATGGTACCGTTTTACATTACTTAAATGATCCGGCAATTGCCGAACAAACGGTGCAAGATGTTTTTGTAGTGCTTTGGAAAAGACGTGAACATTTACAAATTGAGAATTTTGCCAGTTACATTCACGCAACGGCAAAATATCACGTGTTTAAAAAAATTAAAGCCAAAAAGAAAATTTTGGTTCAGTATACTGATAATTACCAAACTTATGATGATGCCGCAGCACAAAATTTAGGTGAGTTAAAGTTAGGTTACCATGATGTTGAAAAACAGATAAGTGATTATCTCTCCCCGCTACCAAAAAGATGTAGGGAGATTTTTTGGTTGAGCAGAATTGAAAATCTTACAAATGATGAAATTGCCATCCGCTTTTGTATATCTAAACGCTCTGTAGAAAATCAAATTACCATTGCCTCGAAACACATGAGGGGTTACAGCTTCAACTTGGCGGTGGCAGGTTTTGTATTGCTGAGTTGTATTTGCAGGAGCGTAGGGCACCTTTAACCTAATGAATTCCCAAACAAGATGGCATCCACCATTCTCGACCAGATGGTAGAGATGCCCAAAGGATGAATTGAATTGCGTGATGACAGAACGAAGGAGAAATGCGCGGTGGGCATTGATTGCCGATTCTAAGTTTGCAGAGTGTTAAAAATCCAAAACGTAGTGACTTCCTATAATTTTAATCCAGTTTTAAACAAATTCTATCCTGATCTGACGAAATTTAGAGAGATTACAAGAGGGGTCTCGATAAGTACTATTTGGATTTTGAACAACGTAGAAACGAGGCAAAGACTTTATTTCCCTTATAGCTAATTATCTATATTCAATTTCTTCTGATAATATATTTCCATTTTTATCCCTTAGAATCTTCATGGATTTTGGATTTTTTCGCATAGCATACTTAAAACTCCAAACAACCATTAACCCTAACACGCTTCCCGAGCCAATAAGAATTCCTATTATTCCTAACCATCCCATAACGCTTTTTTTCATTTATTTAATCCAATTTCCAATCTGAATATTAATCAGTTACATAGCATTTCGATTGGATTCTCTGCCTGACCTTTACTTACCAAAAATAACTAAACCCATCGTTATGTGAAATGGTTAATATTAACCAATCTCACTTAATAAATGTAAGATCAGAATACAATTCAATATCCAGCTGAAGGCACAAATTTACAAATCCTTCATCTGGCAATAGTTGGTAATATAGTGCCACTTGCTTTTTAAGGCTATCTATTGATTTACTATCAATAGCTGAAATATAGGCTATATAGAAGGCAATAATAAGCAGATAAGGGTTAAGGCATCTAAGACTGGTGGTAGACAAAAAGAATCCCTAAACAAACAAGCAAATATCAAATCGCCTTAAAATTAACCGAGTGAACATTTTTAAACGAAACAGCGTCTATACTTGGAAGAGAAAGATGTGGCCACTTTTGGAATAATCCCCATACTAGTACGAATTTTTGAAAGGATACTTTAGAAAAAACAAGGATGATATTTTTAGAAGTATAATTTAATCCGTTTTAAAGTTTTAAAAAATCGGTCAAATTACCTAAAATAAAATAAAAAACGACCTTTGAGCTGTCAAAAACAGCGCTAGGAACCCGCAATTGATGAAATTACCACTCCGATATTCTCCAAATTATGATAACCTTGAAAAATTGCTAAATAAAGTCCAGCAGTTTCTCCGCAACTTCCTTTTTAACCTTGCTTTCAAAACCTGCCCAGTACTTTTGTGTCGTGGCAAGGGTCGTATGGCCAAGAGCTTCCTGTGCAAACTCTAAACCCGCTTCCCTTGTAACCATTGTTGTAAAGGAATGCCTGGCATACATGGTTCCCAGATTAAAGGTAACCCCAACCAATTTGGCCAGCCTTTTCATGTGCTGGTTGACAAATCGGATAAAGTTCTGGTTGGTACGGTGTTTTTCCTTAGCATCCATGCCTAGTTCGAATATTGGAAATACATAATCCCGATCATCTCCATTTTTCCTTCCATACTTTGAAATGATCCTGCCTACGGCAGCAGTGATAGGTACAACAATCGGCCTCGGGTCTTCTCGTGTGGTATTGAGCGTTTTCTGGCGCAAGAATGAAAAATAATCATCGCTGAGGTTCTTGAACTTCAATTCGGCAATATCTCGGAAATTCATTCCGTTGCACTGATAGCTGAAGAACCAAAAATCACGTGCTTTAATGATAAATTCATCATCCGTGTTCCAGGTATAGAGCAATTTAAGCGTGTCTTTTTCGATTGTCTTTTTGATGTTCCTTCCCGCAGGTATTTTATACTTTTTAAAGGGATAGATCTCAGGATCTATATCGCCATTGGCTATTGCGGTATTAAACAACTTCCTCAATGGCCGCAAATATATGCCTACCGTACTTCTGCTCATTTCCCTGTTCATCATCCACCGCTCGTACCGCTGAAGAAACTCGTAACTGATGGTATCAAATGCAAGCCTTTCCACTTGATGTTTTCGGTCGTGGTTTACAAATTGCAAAATGGAATTCATGCTACATCTGTAGTTAGAAGCCGTGCCGATCCGTTCCTGGTCCTCCAACTCGGATATGTATTCGCTGTAATGATCAATCACATTGGTAATGCTCGACTTGCTCCGAAACAATGCCCGTTCAAATTTAGGAAACGAAAAAAATCGCAAAGTATCGGCAGCTTCAATGCCTTTTGCCTCAACAGCCTTCAACTGAATCTGAATTTTCTTGAACCTTCCACGAGGTGATTCCTGCAAATATCCATACTTGAATTCGTCCTCCGAAACCGATATCCCGGTCTCGTACATCTTGGCTTTTTCGAAGTAAACGCGCAACTTTACAGGGTAAGTATTGTCTGAAAGCTCTCTTCGTGTATCATGATAGAGCGAAATTAATGCCTTTTTCATATTGTAAATAGATTTTTTTGGTGTTTTCATTTGCACAAAATTTGCACAAAAACGCCATAATTAACCCAAAAATGGTATGAATAAAGATAACAATAAAAAATGTAAATAACTGATAAACAGACTATTTATAAATAAATAGAGGCATCACAAAACTCCAAAAAATCCTGTTAATCAGAGGGTCGCTGGTTCGAGCCCAGCAGAGGGACGTGTAAAGAAAAAAGAGAGATCATAATAATCGCCCTTTTGTAATACTCTTGAGCCATCATCATACTGTCAGCCTTTGAATTAATCGTTGATTGATTAAATTTTTTATTCTTTATATGGCAATTTACTAGGTGCTTCTGAAAATTAATCTTTGATCCTTTAAAGTTGATTTCCTTTAATCCCAAAACTGAATAATTACCTCTTTCAAGAGCTTTTACAGCAAACCAAATAGTGCGAACAGCGTAAATGGATAATATAAATGATATAAAAACCGATACCATAACATGAAATCCAAATGTTGAATTAGAAATAACCATAGAATTTGCGGCCACAACTATCGAAGTAGCTACACTGATGGTACTGATAAATAATGCCGCCTTAGATTCAATTCCCTTTCGACGATCTTCTTCTGCATCATTGATTTTATTAGTCAATATCATCGATTACTATGGAAATCTGGAAAACTTAGATAGTGCTTTAGAGGCCTATTCTGGAGATAATGTTTATGATGAAGAAAAGAAATAATATTCCTGCAGAACTCGAAGGAAATGGCACTGGTGTAGCAATCTATAATCTTGTCAGAGAACTTTTAAAAGTTGAGTTAGCTTCAAAGCCAGCTATTGCAGTTGAAATGGCGGTAGAAATTGACAAAATTATAAGAACCATTATTTATGAGGATAACATCTTAATAATTGACTGGAAAAATAAAACTGATATTGAGGGTAAAATCAAGATTGAAATTGATGACTATATTTTTGATTTAAAGGCTAAATATGAATTAGATGTTGCATTCAAGCAGATTGATGATTTGGTAGAGCAAGGATTAAGTATTGCAAAAATCAAGTTTGATAAAAGAAAAAATATCACTATTTGCAAAGTTTGAGATAGAAGAACCTTCTCTATTAATCAGAACAATGAGCAAGCGATGGGGAAGCTGCACAGCTATTGGGAAGATAATTCTGAACCCAGAATTAATAAAAGCACCAAAAGGTAGTGTAGAATAGGTAATAATCCATGAGTTATGTCATCTCGTATATCATAACCATACAAAAGATTTCTATAATTTGCAGCAAAAACTAATGCCTGATTGGATCAAGTGGAAGAATAAATTAGAATACACTCTTGTATAATAATCAAATCACCACTTTCACAAACATAAATCTTTCAACATCATACCAACCAGTACAATTGCGGAAAGCCCTGGGTTTTTACCAAAATGCTGTCTGAGGAATTTGTTTGCCTGTAGTAAGTGGCTGTTGATGGTTTTTGGACCAATGCCCATAATTTTTTCAACCTCTTTGTAAGACATACCTTCCAACTTGCACAAAGTGAATACCTGTTGTCGCTGCGGGGGCATTAGAGCCACGGCTTCCCTAAGTAAATTTGAGTTTTCTTTGATCAGTAAATTTTCTTCGATGTAGGAATAGATTTCGGTACTTGTCTGAATAATGTTCATCTGCATCTTTTTGTCGCGAGCTGCTTTCCGGTAATAGTCGTACACCATATTTTCTGCAATACGAAAAATATAGGAGCGGAAGGATTTTTCTGGCCGGATCTGTTCGCGATTCTCCCAGATTTTCAGGAACAGCCCCTGTAAAATGTCAAAAGTGAGCTCTTCAGATTTCAAAAGCTTCAACAAATTGGCAGCCAAGGGCTTTTTGTAGCGTTCATATATTGTTGCAAAGGCATTTTTGTCCCCTTTCTTTAACAAAAGAGTTAGCTCAGTCTCTGTAAGATCAACATATGCCATTATTTTTGTCCATTAATGTTGTAAAGCGCTAATAAAATGTGCGCAAATGATCAAATCTAGTCAATTATAGGAATTAATATTTAAATTATGTTTTTTTTTTGGTTTGGACTAAGTACTTTTTTTCTCCCAAACGTATTAGAGGAAAAGAGAGACCTTGAAGAATCCCAAAGATATACCCCCCCTTTATCAGAAATACCTGAATAATGAATGTAATTTGAAAGAATTACAGGAGCTCTTGCGTTATTTTGAACACTCGGAACCAGACCACGAACTGAGCCTTATGGTTAAAATGGAGTTGGAAAATACAGGCAGTTTGTATGAAGATTTGCCCCAAACTAAGCATATTTTGCATATGCTCGATGATTCCATCAATAGTAAGGTACTGATGAAACCTGTGACAAAACAGATTTCTTTTACCCAACGCCGCATTTATCGCTATTGGCCGGCAGCAGCGGTGCTAGTTTTGTTGTTTACTGGGCTATATTATGCCAACAATTCACTAAATCTATTTGGTACTTATGTTTCGGAGTATAAAAATGACATCGCACCGGGGGGGGACAGGGCCTTCCTCACACTTGCCAATGGCAAAAGAATTGAACTGAACGACTCTGTTCAGGGAGAACTGGCACTAGAATCTGGGGTACTGATCAGCAAAACAGCGGATGGGCAGGTGCGCTATCAGATTTCGGATTCGAAAAGTAATGCCGGAAGTATGCTGTACAATACACTATCAACACCTAAGGGTGGAAGCTACCAAGTAGTACTCTCTGATGGAACGATCGTGTATTTGAATGCTGCCTCTTCTATCAGGTTCCCATCCAGTTTTGCCAATAGCAACGAGCGCCGAGTGGAACTTCAGGGAGAAGGATATTTCGAAGTAGCCCATCAAACAGATAAACCATTTTATGTACAAAGTGGCACACAGGAGCTTAAGGTACTCGGTACACACTTCAATGTAAATGCATATACAGATGAAAGTTCAATTAAGACCACACTGATGCAGGGGTCGGTAAAAATAGACTATCCTGAGGGGACGAGTACGGTATTGAAGCCCGGTCAGCAATCCTATCTTCACAACGGGAAAATTCTTGTGAATGAGGTTGATGCCGAAACTGCCATTGACTGGAAAAGAGGGGAAATAAACCTGAAAGATGAAAACTTCCAGGCAACCATGAGAAAAATAGCCCGTTGGTATAATGTTGAAGTGATCTTTGACGATAGTGCACCGACCGACCTGAAACTGGGAGGTTTGGTGTCAAGAGAAAAGAATATCTCTACCATATTAAAAGTAATGGAGCTAACAGGTAGGGTCCATTTTAAAGTGGAAGGAAGGAGGGTAACTGTGATGAGATAATTTTACTTCAGTCCACAGGCCTTTAAAAAAAGACCAGAAGTGCGCTAACACTCCTGGCTTAATTCATATGGCCTGCCATTTCATAAAGAACTTGTAATTCATATCAACCTAACAAACCACAAACAAATGTATAAATTTTATATCAGACAAACCGGTATGCATTCCGGTTGGATTAATAAATTTCTGCTGATTATGCGCATCACCACCATAATACTTATTGCCGCCATTATGCAGGTTAGCGCAGCCTCACACGCCCAAAAGATTACACTAAACCAGACTAATGTGCCGCTGGAACGTGTTTTTATAGAAATACGCAAGCAAAGTGGCTATGATTTTGTTTTCGATACCAAACTGATGCAGCAGGCAAAGCCTGTGAGCATCCGTGTAAGCAACGCTTCTATAGACCAAACACTTAAACTTTGCTTCGAAAATCAGCCTTTTGAGTATACGCTCAATGAAAGGACCATTGTGGTGAAAGAAAAAGAGAAATCTGTCCTTGATCAGATTAGCGATTTTTTTAGCACTATTACAGTAACCGGAAAAGTAACCGATGCCAACGGAAAGATATTGCCAGGCGTAACTGTTACGGTGAAGGGTACCGATAAAACAACAGTTACCAATCTGACAGGTACATTTATTTTGGCCGATGTAGATGAAAATGCCGTACTGGTTTTTACCAGTATTAACAAAGAAACCTTTGAACTGAAACTGAATGGCAAACGCAGCATTGAAGTAGTATTGAAAGATAAGATCGTGCAGTTGGACGAGGTAGTGGTTAACACCGGCTACCAGATCTTGAAAAAGAGTGATGTAGTTGGCTCAACTGCCACGGTAAACGCAAAAGAACTCTACCTCAACGGAGTAAACACACTTGAACAAGCATTACAAGGTAAGCTAACCGGTGTTGTGGTTGCCAATACCAGCGGACTGGTAGGTGCAAGGCAGAAGGTACGGGTTAGGGGAACCTCTACTTTATCGGGTACCCAAGAACCAGTTTGGGTGGTCGATGGAGTAATCCAGGAAGATCCATTGCCTTTTAAGGCTCAAGCACTAAACACAAACGGAGACATCACATCCGATAACTTTGATTACATCAGAACTTTTGTAGGCAATTCTATAAAATGGTTGAACCCGATGGACATTGAGGATATTACGGTGCTAAAGGACGCTTCAGCAACTGCTATTTATGGCATTAGAGCTGCAAACGGTGTAATTGTAATTACCACTAAGAAAGGCCAGTTTGGACCACCAGTAATTAACTATTCTACCAATTTTAGTACCACAGAAAAGGTAACCTACGATAAGCTTAACTTAATGAATTCCAAAGAGCGTGTAGCTGTATCAAGGGAGATTTTTTCACGCGGGCTAACCTCAAATTTTGTAAACAGTACTATTGGTTATGCCGGAGCATTGAACGATTACCTATACAAGAAGACAATTACCGCCGATGAATTTAGTACACGAGTAAGTGAGCTGGAAATCGCCAATGCAGATTGGTTTGATCTACTTTTTCGTGCACCAATCAGTTCCTCCCATAACTTGGGCATCTCTGGCGGCAATTCGACCACTAGATATTACAGCTCTTTTGGATACAATAGCAATAAGGGAACAGCAATAGGGAACGATGGTTCAATTTTTTCAGGTAATCTGTCGGTTACCTCACACCTGTCGAAAAAATTTAATATCTCTGTCCGTTTATCGGCTTCGCAAAATAAAACCAATGGCTTTTATATTGTGGATCCCTACGGTTATGCCTCAAATATGAACCGTGCGATAGCTGCCTATACTCCCAATGGCGATTTGAACTATTACCCCAATAAAAGCGGCTATTTATATAATGCAATCAATGAACGTGACAATACAGGTAATAGCAATAGGGTGCTGTCAGCCAATGCAAGCATTAATGCCAATTATGAGATTATTAAAGGTCTGACGGTACAAAGCTTGTTCAGCTATAACTCGGTGGGAACAAATGGGGAGTCGTATGCGGCAGACAGAACGGAATATATTGCAACTACCTACAGGGGCAATGAGTACAATTCTCTAAAACCAACGGATGCTGCCTATATTAATTCTAGGTTGCCAGTAGGTGGTATTTTTAATGAAACAGTAAATACCAGTAATGCCTGGAACTGGAGGAATAGCCTGTCTTACAGCAAGGTTTTTGGCAAAAAGCATAATGTTTCTGCCATGTTTGGACACGAATCCAATAGCGTGCGTTATCAAGGTTATGCCGTGAGCACACTTGGCTATTTGAAAGAGCGGGGGCGTACTTTTGCCACGCTTCCAGCTACCATTACCACTTCCAGGATAGTTAACCCCTTTTTAACCTTGTTTGCGCCCTCGATTATTGACAGGCTTACCAATAACATGGGCTTTTACCTAA
>Ga0307515_10025342_pt1 | contig 10268 bp, 14 predicted proteins | sample 17_EM_MG_FD_194513 | JGI IMG/M metagenome (GOLD analysis project Ga0307515, IMG submission 194513) | Populus trichocarpa ectomycorrhiza microbial communities from riparian zone in the Pacific Northwest, United States - 17_EM | ecosystem: Host-associated > Plants > Roots > Unclassified | place...
CGTCGCCGCGGCCGCTTCCGGCAGGCCGGGGGCAGTCGAGCAGGCAGCCGGCAGCGCGAGCGCCGCCAACGCCAGCAGCCGGCGCCGGGGCAGGCCGCGGCCGCCCTGATGGTCGGCGGTCATGTCGGCTCCTCGCCTCGGGAACAATCCGCACCAGGATGCCGTGACGGCACCGGCCGCACGTCCTACGCCAGGTCACGATCAGCCGACTGACCAGGCCTTTTGCGCTATCTCCCGGACCCCATCCGGGCCCTGCGAAGCAGGAATGCGACAGCGTGGGCCACCCCGGCGAGAACCCGACCGATGCCGTGAACGCGGTCATAGCCGACCGACGTGTCGGCGAGGTTACGGCGCCGGTTTCTTACCGCCAGGCGATCTTGTAGGGGTTCCCCATTCCAAAGAACCCTGTCGATTAATAGGTTCACGGGATGCGACGAACCCGTCTCGCCCGAGCCACGACGGCGCTTGCCGTGACCGCTTCATGCGCGCTGTCCGCGGCCACACCAGTCTCGGCCGCCTACCGCGCCCCCACACCGGCGCCCGACAAAGCGGCGGTCGCCGCCGATCGGCTCGTCGGCGCCGCCGCCGCGGCGCCCTCGTTGCGGTTGGCCGCCAACGACGACCTGCGCCGCACCGGCGTGGTCACCGGCACCCGCGGCCTGCAGTACGTCACCTATGCCCGCACCCACGCGGGCATCCCGGTGGTCGGCGGCGACGTGGTGGTCACCACGGACGCCGCCGGCACCGTGCGCGGCACCGCCGTCGCCCAGCACGCCACCATCATGGTGAACCCGAGGCCGACCATCACCGCGGCCGCGGCCACCGCCAAGGCCCGGACCCTGCTCGCCAGGGTCGAGGAGGCGAAGGCCGCCAGGCTCGTCGTGCTGGCCTGGGGCGCCAGCCCGAGGCTCGCCTGGGAGTCGGCGCTCTCCGGCCGGACGGCCGCGAACAAGCCCAGCGTCCTGCGCGTGTTCGTCGACGCGGCCACCGGCGCGATCCTCGACCGGGTCGACGACGTGCGCGAGGGCACCGGCAACGGCTACTACTACGGCCCGGTCGACCTCGACACGTCGGGCGCGGGCACCTCGTACTCGCTGACCGACCCGGTGCGGACCGGCCTGAAGTGCGGCGGTCAGGACGGCGCCGCCTACACCGGCACCGACGACGCGTGGGGCAACGGCTCCGGTACCGACGCGGAGACGGCCTGCGTCGATGCCCTCTGGGGCGCGCAGCGCGAGGTCGACATGCTGTCCGCCTGGTTGGGCCGCAACGGCATCAAGGGCGACGGCAGCACCCCGCCGATCCGGGTCGGGCTCGCCGCCGTGAACGCGTACTGGAACGGCTCGTACGTGAATTTCGGCCGCAACCAGGCGAACGACCGCCAGGCCACCCCCATCGACGTGGTCGGACACGAGTACGGCCACGCGATCTTCCAGAACACCCCGGGCGGCATCGGCAGCGGCAACGAGAACGGCGGCATCAACGAGTCCACCGGCGACATCTTCGGCACGCTCACCGAGGCCTACGCCAACAGTCCCCTGGACCCGCCGGACTACCAGCTCGGCGAGGAGGCCGACCTGCTCGGCACGGGCCCGCTCCGCTACATGTACAACCCGTCGCTCGCCGGGGACCCGAACTGCTACTCCAGCGCGATCCCCTCGACCGGTGCGGACGCCGCGGCCGGCCCGCTGAACCACTGGTTCTACCTGGTCGCCGAGGGCAGCGCGCCGACCAACGGCCAGCCCGCCAGCCCGACCTGCGACTCCTCCTCGGTCGCCGGCATCTCCATCCGCAAGGCCGGCGAGATCTACTACAACGCGCTGCTGGCCAAGACCTCGACCTGGCGCTACGCCAACATCCGGACCGCGACGCTGACCGCGGCCAAGAACCTCTACCCGAACGGCTGCGCCGAGTTCGACACCGTGCAGGCGGCCTGGACCGCGATCAACGTCCCGGCCCAGACCGGCGAGCCGACCTGCAACCTGACCGGGAACGACTTCTCGATCGCGGTGACGCCGGCCGCCGGCGAGGTGCCGGCCGGTTCGGCCCTGACCGCCACGATCTCGACCACGGTCACGGCCGGCGCGGCGCGCACGGTCACGCTGACCGCGAGCGGCCTGCCGAGCGGCGCGACCGCCGTCTTCGATCCGGCCTCGGTGACCTCCGGGTCGGCGTCGGTGCTGACCCTCACCACCGCCGAGACGACCGCGGCCGGCACCTACCCCGTGACCATCACCGGCACCGGCGACGACACCCACTCGACGACCTTCTCGCTGGTCGTGATCGGCACGCCGGGCTGCTCCGGCAGCAACGACACCGACCTCGACATCCCGGACAACGGCGCCGCGATCACCAGCCCGATCGCCATCAACGGATGCGGTCGCAACGGCTCGACCGGCGCCGGCGCGGCGGTGCACATCGCGCACACCTACAGCGGCGACCTGGTGATCGACCTGGTGGCGCCGGACGGCACCGCCTACCGGCTGAAGAACAGCAGTTCGGACGGCACCGAGAACATCGACACGACCTACACCGTGAACGTGTCGAACGAGCCGGCCGACGGCACCTGGCTGCTGCAGGTGCAGGACGTCGCGGCGGTCGACGTCGGCACCCTCACCGGGTGGACACTCGCCCTATGAGCCCGCGGTACCAGACCCCGTTCGGGATCAGGGCCCGGCCGGGCAGCTCAGGCGGGGTTGCCCGTGCTGATGCTCAGCCAGGGAGACCAGACGGTGCACTTGGTGTTCGGTGCGTTCGCGCCGTTGCGGGTACACGACCGGAGTCTGACCCGCTCCGTCTCTCTCATGTCGTAGTTGCAGGTGACGGTCCAACCTTCGCCGTAGGCGTTGTGACACTCATCCGCGCGGCCGTAGTCGGTCTCCCACTCGGTCACGGAGCGCAGCCCGTCCGAGTGGAGATCCTTGGCGGTGATCAAGTCACCGTCGGGGATGAAGCAGCCTTCGGTGACAAAGTAAACGGGGGCTTCGTGCACGTTGCCCATGCAGTACTGGTCGACGGCGGCGGAGGCGGAGGTGGCCGGTAGCAATGGTCGCTTTGTGGCACCGGGCTGGCGCTTCGGGCGGCTTGACTCGCTATCCGGGACCCAGCCCATCATTGCGGGGTTGGGCCTGAGACACCCCGAGATCTAGACGGCCGCGTACCGGATGACCTCGCGGATCAGCCGGTACGCCGCCTCGCCGCTCAGCCGGTAGTAGACGCGCCGGCCGCGGCGCTGCCGGTGGATCAGTGACGTGTCTCGCAGGTTGCGCAGGTGGTGGCCGACGATTGTGGTGTCGAGCCGCATCTGCCGGGCCAGGTCGTCCGGGGTGGCCTCGCCCTCGAGCAGCAGCACGAGGATGCGCAGCCGGTGCTCGTACCCCATGGCCTGCAGCACCGCGACCGCCTCGCCGATCATGCCGCCACCGCCGGCCGGGGTATCCGGGTCGCCGCCAGCGACAGCACCAGGATCGCCGCCGCGACCAGCGTGATCGCCGCCCCGGCGGCGATGTCGTAGCGCCCGGAGAGCAGCAGCCCGGCCAGCCCGCTGGCCACCCCGAAGCCGACCGAGAGCGCGGTGATCACCGCCAGCCGGTCGGACCAGAGCCGCGCCGCGGCGGCCGGCGCGACGATCAGCGCCAGGGCCAGGATCGTGCCGACCGCCGGCACCACCGTGACGATCACCAACTCGATGGTGACCAGCAGGGTCAGGTCCACCAACCCCAGCCGGTAGCCGGCGGCCCGCGCGCCGGTCGGGTCGAAGCCGGCGAAGACGAACGACCGTCCGCCGACGGCGAGCACAACCGCGACCACGCCCAGCACGACGGCGGTCACCGTGACGTCCTGCGGTCCGACCGTGAGGATGCTGCCGACCAGGAACGACGACAGGTCCCGGCTGAAGCCGTTCTGGGTGGCGACCAGCCCGACGCCGAGCGCGAAGCCCGCGGAGAGGATGACGCCGGTCGCGGCCGCGGCGTCCTGGCCCCGGCGCCGGCTGAGCGCGGCGACGCCGCAGGCCACGAGTACGCCGGCCAGCGCCCCGCCGAGGTAGATGTGCACGCCGATGATGGCGGCGGCGACCACCCCCGGAAAGGTCGCGTGGGTCAGCGCCATCGTGAAGAACGACAGCCGCCGCAGCACGACGTGCACGCCGATCAGCCCGGCCAGCGCGCCGGCCAGCACCGCCTCGGCGATCGCCCACCTCATCGGGCCTGCCCCACGGTCTTGGCCCGCCCCACGGTCTTGGCCCGCAGCCGACCGACCGGCAGCAGCACCGCGTAGGCGAGCACCAAGATCAGCACCACGGCGGTGGCCGAGGTGAGCCGGACGCCGTAGTCGATCGATGCGGTCCAGCTGACCCACAGGCCGGCGTACCCGGCGAGCAGCGTGAGCACCGTGCCGAGGGCGGCCATCGCCGGCAGCCGGTCGGTCACCGTCCGCGCGGCCGCGGCGGGGACCACCAGCAGCGCGATGACCAGGACCGTGCCGACCGCGCGCACCGCCGCGACGACCACCAGGGCCACGACGAGGTTCAGCCACAGGTCCAGCCAGGTGGTGCGGAAGCCCGCGGCCGCGGACCCGGTCGGGTCGAAGGCCCGGAAGATCCAGGCGCGGGCGCCGACGGCGACCAGCGCGAGGATCACGACGGCGAGGACCGCCGTCTCGGCGAGCTGGCGGGGGGTCACCGTGAGGATGCGCCCGAACAGGAACGTAGTCAGGTCCGAGGTGTACGACGAGCGGCGCGACACCAGCGCGACTCCCACGGAGAACATGGCGGTCAGCACGACCGCGGTGGCGGCGTCGTCGCTGAGCAGACCCGCGCGGGTCAGCAGGGTCAGGGCGACGGCGGTCAGCACCCCGGCGACCAGCGCGCCGCCGAAGATGCCCTCGGCGCCGGCCGCGGCGAAGCCGATCACGACGCCCGGGAAGACCGTGTGGGTGAGCGCGTCCGCGACGAACGACAGCCGCCGGGCGAAGACGAACACGCTGACCGGGCCGCAGATCAGGGCGAGCAGCGCCAGCTCCGCGAACGCGCGGACCATGAAGGGTGCCTCGAACATCAGGGCTCCACCAGCACCGTCCGGCCGTCCGGCAGGTCGACCGCGTGGCCGCCGTACGCCCGGCGCAGCAGCTCGCCGGTGAGCACCTCGGCGGGCGTACCGGCGGCCCACTGCCGGCCGTTGAGCAGGCAGACCTGGTCGGCGATCCGGGCCGCGAGGCCGAGGTCGTGGGTGCTGATGAGCAGCGCCGCGCCGGCCGCGGTGAGCTCGCCGAGCGCCCGCAGGATGGCCGCCTGGCTGGTCGCGTCGACGCCGTTGAGCGGCTCGTCGAGCAGCAGCAGCCGCGACTCGGCCGCGATGGCCCGGGCCACCAGCACCCGCTGCCGCTGCCCGCCGGAGAGCAGCCCGAACCGGACCCGGGCCCGGTCCGCCAGGCCGACCCGGTCGAGGGCCGCCAGCGCGGCCTGCCGGTCGGCTCGGCCGGTGGGGCGCCACCAGCCGATCCGGCGGTAGCGGCCCATCAGCACCACGTCCGCGGCGCTGACCGGGAAGTCGGCGTCGAGGCTGTCCACCTGCGGCACGTACGCGGCCAGCCCGCGGGCCTGCGCGACCGGCCGGCCGAGCACGGTGACCGCGCCGCCGACCACCTCGGCCAGGCCGAGCACGGACTTGATCAGCGTGGACTTGCCGGCGCCGTTCGGCCCGACGAGCGCGAGCGTACGGCCGCCGCGCAGGGCGAAGTCGACGTCCGTCAGCACGGCCCGGCCCCGGTAGCCGAGGGCCGCGCTCGCGTACCGCAGTGCGGTATCTGTGTCAGCCACCTAGCGCCGCCACGAGCGTCTCGGTGTTGTGCTGCTCGGCGCCGAGGTAGGTGCCCTGCGGGGTGCCCGGCGCGCCCAGGCTGTCGCCGTACAGGGCGTTCTCGCCGCCCACGACCTGGACCCCGGCCTGCTGGGCGATGGCCTCGGCGGTCTTCGGCGGCAGCGAGCTCTCGGTGAAGATGGCCCGGGTGCCGGTGGCCTTGATCTTGGCGACCAGATTCTGCAGCTGCCGGGCGGAGAGCTCGGCCGAGGTGTCCATGCTCGGGATCACCGAGCCGACGAAGTCGAGCTGGTAGCGGTCCACGTAGTAGCCGAAGGCGTCGTGGTTGGTGACGAGCTTGCGCTGGTCGACGGGAACCTTGGCCCAGGCGGCCTGGTTGGCGGAGTCGAGCTGGTCGAGCTGGGAGGAGTACGCGGCGAGGTTCTTCGCGAAGGTCTGCGCGTGCCCCGGGTCGGCGGCGGCGAGACCCTTCTCGATGTTGCTCACCATGATCTTGGCGTTGACCGGGTTGTGCCAGATGTGCGGGTCGCCGTCGGCCATCTCCTCGTCGCCGGGGTCGCCCTGCCGCAGCGCGACGCCCTGGCTGGAGTCGACCACGGAGCCGTCGAAGCCGGCGGACTCGATCGTCTGGTCGAGCCACTTCTCCAGGCCGACGCCGTTCTTGACGACCACCTTGGCGGCGCCGATGGCCTGCAGGTCGGCGGGCGTGGGCTCGTAGTCGTGCGGGTCGACATTGGGCTTGATGATCTGGGTGACGGCGACCTCGTCGGCGCCGATGGTCCGCACGAAGTCGGCGACCTCGGGCGTGGTGGCAACGACGGCGAGCTTGCCGCCGGTCGCGGCGCCGGCCTGGTCACCGGGCGTCCCGCCACACGCGGCCAGGGCAAGAACGGCCCCGACCGCCACAAGAAGGCGTCCTGCTGTAGTCACTTTCGCCGCTCCGTTCTATGGGATGAACGAAACGGTAATCGTTTTCATTTATATGGTCTAATGGCAAACCCGACATGTCTCCCCGCCGCCGGTACGAACTGCCAGGGCGCGCACCACCGCCGCCATGTCCTCGGCGCCGTGACCGAGGGCGAGCGTCTCCGCGTACAGGTCATGGCAGACGTCGAGCAGCGGCGACGCCATCCCGGACCGATCCGCACCGCGCGGCTCTTTCCCGCTCTCAGTACGCTGTGTCGACGTGAATGCGTTTCAAGAGGCAACCATTGTCACCGAGCGGCTTGTCCTGACGCCGCTCCGACAAGCGGATGCGGCGGCCATGGTCAAGGTCCTCGACGACGAACGACTCCACGCATTCATCGGCGGGCACCCTGCCGACTTCCCGGATCTGCACCGCCGCTACGGGCGGCTCGTCGCCGGCTCGGGCGATCCCGGCCAGATCTGGCTCAACTGGATCGTGCGGCGCACCGCCGACCACCAACCGATCGGCACGGTGCAGGCCACCTTGACCCGCCCCGACAACGACCGGACCGGCCACGACCGGACCGGCCACGACTGGACCGCCGCGATCGCCTGGGTCATCGGCGTGCCCTGGCAGGCCCAGGGCTTCGCCGTCGAGGCCGCGCGGGCCCTGATCGGCTGGCTGCACGACCAGGGCGCGAACGTCATCACCGCCACCATCCATCCCGACCACCACGCCTCCGCCAAGGTGGCCACCCGGGCCGGCCTCACCGCAACCACCGAGGAGATCAACGGCGAACGAGTCTGGCGGTCAGCTCACGTGGTTTGCCCGGCCGTTGCCGTAGACGACGCGGAAGCCGAGGTGGTCGGAGAGGGCCTTCCAGCGGGATGAGCGCATCAGGCGTTCCACGCTGTCGATCTTGGCGCCGTTGACCAGGGTGTTCAGGACCACCGTCTCGAAGGCCGCCGACTCCACCCAGTCGATCGACTTGGTGAAGCCGCAGAGCATGGCCGCCTTGGTTTCGTGCAGGAAGTCCTGCAGGACGCGGTCCGAGGCGCGGAGCACCAGGCAACTACCGAAGTACAGGTAGCGGCCGCCGCAGCGGCCCGATATCCAGGCCGCCACCTCGTCCAGCTCGACCGTCTGCTTGCTGGTCAGGCAGAGTTGGGTCGGCTGGCCGTGCAGGGCGAAGAAGCCGACCTTGAAGTCCGCGTACTTACGCGACAGCCACGAGTCGAGGTAGTAGTGCAGTTCCTCGGTGGTCGCCGTATCTCGGTGGATGTAGCGGATGCTGCCGAGCCGCTCCAACAACTCCAGCGTCGGCAGCACGGACCCCCGACTGGTCAGGTCGTCCTCCCACTGGCCCTCCACGCAGAACACTCCGCCGGCCTTCGTCACTGCCCACCCCCGAGAGACGCGAAAGCACGACGCTAGCCGACCTTGGACGATCGGGTGGGACCCGCCTGGCTCAAACTCGCACAAGCATCACAATTCACAAATCCGCTAGGAGGGCGGGCACGAGGGTGCTTTCCTCGTACGCGAAATGCTCCTTGATCTCGCCCATCAGGGTCTCGAACTCGGCCAGCCGGTCGGCGGGCGCCGCGGTGATGCGCGCCAGCGCGGCGGCGTCGTCGGGGACCTCAGCCGGCAGGGGCTGCTCGCCCGTACCGAAGATCAGGGCGACCGGCGCCGCAAGCTGATCTCGATCGCCGAGGCGCACCGCGCCGCGATCGACGCGTGGCTCGGCGGCAGCGCGAGCGCCTGGCGGCGCGCCCTCGAGCCAATGACCCCGGCCGAGCGCCGGCTCGTGGTGGACACCCTCGCCCGCTTCGAACGCGAGCTGCCCTAATGCGGCCAGCCCATCTCATCCAGCAGCAGTTCGGTGAGGCGGTAGATCTTACGCTGCGGCCGCTGTCGCTTCATCGCCGTATCGGCCGGCTCCAATTCGCAGACCGTCCAACCCGCTACCCGCAACCGCCGGAGCGTGGCGTACACCGTCGATTCCGGCAGCCCGGTCTCGCGCATGATCGCCAGTCCGAAGTCGTGTCCGTCGTGGATGGCCTGGATCAGCGCCCGGGTCCGCTGGGTGAGGATGGGTTTGGTCAGCCCCTCGTCGACCAGGTGACGATTGCCGTGCTGCGGGCAGATCCAGCCGTGCTCACGGTGCCGGGACCAGCCGCTTCCGCAAAGCTGGTCGTCGATGCCGACGCCGTCGCTGGCGAGCAATCGTTCGGCCGGGCAGCCCTGAGGGTGACGACAGCGGACCAGGGCCAGGGTGAACGGGCTGGTCATCCCACTTCCTTTCGCTATTGATGAACGTCAAAGGAATTGACTGCTACGCCCGGCTGTTCGCACCGGGCTACGGCGGGCCGGCCTCCTCGCCACCGGCAGGCGCGGCGTCGGCGGCCGGCCCCATGGCTGCGCTACGCCGCCTGGCCAGGTCGAACATGGAGTGTGAGGCGTGGTCGTAGCCGGTGCGGAACGCCGCGTCCCGGCGCAGACAGTGGATGTACCACTGGTGCACACGGCCGAGAACATAGCTGCTGGGGATGACCAGCAGGAGCGAGAAAAGGACTTGCAGCAGATGGCTTCCTGGCGCGGTCATGGCGGTGCCGTCACCTGTTTTCGGGTACGCGGTTCAGCGGAATTTCGATCGATGAGCGGGCCAGGGCGCCGTTGCCGAGACGGGGCGCACGGCGTCGTTGTACCCCTGGCAGTAGGCGCTCTTTCGTTCGGCGGCGCGCCGGGACCATTGGTGGACGCGTCCCGTGGTGTACGCGGTCAGCGCGGTGATCGCAATGGCAAGCGCGATCGCCAAGTCGGCGGGTTCCAACGTATTCACACCACCAAGCGACAGTGCGTCATCGTGCGGGAGCGCTACGGGCGGCGTAACGGATCTCCGAAGTGACGATGCGCCGCCGCGAGTCGCCGACCACATGCCGCCGCGACCCCTCGGCGACCTCGGGCACGAGCGCGACCGTCCGCCCACCCACGTCCAGCGGTCCGCGGGTATCGAGCGGCACGGCGGTCGCTTCGGAAGCTCGCGTGCGCAGGGCCAGATCGAACAGGTGGTCCGACCCGCGATCGTAGCCACGGCGATAGGCCGCGTCGCGCTCGGCGCCGCCCCGGTACCACTGGTGGATACGGCCGAAGGCGTAGCCGCTGGTAACGACGAACGCGGCGGCGAAAATCAGTTGGAGGAGACCGTTTCCGGGGGCATCCATGAAGGACATCATCCTTTCTCAATTCAGTACTGCGAAGCCCCGGTGGGGCGCAGCCTTTCGGCGGTCGATTCGGAATGCTGAGTGCGCACGGGACCTGTCGGCGCCGGCACTTCCGGCTTGGTCGGCACCTTGCGGACGGCCAGTTTGAACAGCGCGCGTGACGCTTGATCGTATCCCTCGCGATAAGCGACCTCGCGCTCGAAGCCGTGCCGATACCACTCGTGGACACGGCCCGCGAAGTATGCCGTCGCAATGACGACGATCACCGCCAGCGCAATGTGGACGGCCACGATTTCCCTCGACGTCATGGCGCGATAA
>Ga0307515_10025343_pt1 | contig 10268 bp, 4 predicted proteins | sample 17_EM_MG_FD_194513 | JGI IMG/M metagenome (GOLD analysis project Ga0307515, IMG submission 194513) | Populus trichocarpa ectomycorrhiza microbial communities from riparian zone in the Pacific Northwest, United States - 17_EM | ecosystem: Host-associated > Plants > Roots > Unclassified | place...
TCAACTTATTGTTGTTGTTGTTGTTGTTGTTGTTATTTATAATTTATATAGTTAACCTCCCTGTGGTTCGACCTCGGTCTTGCCGGGTTATTTATTACTTCGACACTCCTGCACTTGGGAGAAGACATCAATCTTTTGGTCGTGTCACAAACCAAATAAAATATATAAAATGAACATCTCATACTTATATTTAATCAACTAATTTAACTTAATTAAAAAACAAAATTTATTTTAAAAAAGTTAAATTTAAAAAAGAACGATAAATAAAAAGATTTGAGATAACCCGATTTATTTTTAAAATTAATGAAAAATCTTATAAAAAGAAAATAAAAAAATAACGAAGCTCAATCTCCAATTAAATAAAATGTTGAAGGATAAATTTGAGAAAACATGAGTTTAAAAAAAGAGAGAAAAAAAACCAAGCAAACTCAGGGAAATCTTCTAAACTTAAGTTAATCTTTCAAACTCGCAACTTGTGAAATCCTAAACTTGGGGTTAGTTAAGAAGCTCAATCTCCAACCAATTACTGTTGAATGATGAAATAAAAAAATATATCAATTTAAAAATGTGGTCATTTCTTTTAAAATTTACAAAAAAAATACTAGATTTTTTAAAGAACTCATGAAACTAGGAGTTGTTCAGAGCAAAAATAAATACAATCATAAGAATCAAAGGAAATCTTTATGTAGAGAACTATGCGAGTAGTGTTGTTTTGATTTATATAAAATATTAAATATTTCAAGAGATCACATTTACTATTTAATCGAGTATATCATATGTATTTCACTAAGAGATATTCAAAGTCATGAGCTTCCTATATGATGTAATGATCCATCAAATCATTATCTTTCTACGAATATTCAAGTCTTTATATACTAGTCAGAAAGTTTTCATTCATGTGAAAAATTATTAAAAAATTTATTTTTAAGACATGATTAATGAGAATATTTGAGGCCAAATTAAAAATAAAGTTCACTCACATTTAAAATTAAAACCTTATTGGAATTTATTCTTGAATAAAAGTTTTTTAACACGGAACATTAACATAATTAAAAGAAATTATAGGTGAATGACAAATTGATCTCAAAGAACTCTTAGTTGACATGTTTTTGTGAAACTCAAAACTCTCTATTTCACATGGTTTATATAGTGAAAAGTTGAAAAGTTGAGTTTAAGCAAAGTGGCTTTAGACTTAAGCCATATACGCGCACCAGCTCGGCTCAACTTAGGCTTTGGGCTCCATGTCCAAAGTTTTAGACTTGGGTTTAGGTTTATTTTTGCTTTTTTGGCCTATTTTGTACTTGAGTTTGAGTTAATTATAAAACAATTCTTCAACCTATAAAAAATTATTTTTTTACTAGTCCATTAGTTTATCCACCACATAAATAAAAAGTTTGAATAGTATTTTTTTTAACCTAAACATATTTTTATTTAATGCAAAAGATGTTGGATTTTAAAGTAAAAAAAAATGTCAAATTAACTTTTTTTATGGTAGGTAATTAAAGCTAATAAATTACAATTTTGGTTCTAAAATTCACTACAAAATAGGGTTGAAGAAAAAGTGTTTTACATAGATTTGGAGACTTTTCTTCACCTTAATTTTCAGCTTAACTTCTTTAGTTTTTAGCTTTGTTTTTTTCTTTGTCTTCCTTGTACTCTAGAGTTTAGATTTTGTTATTGTAGAGAGATACTTGTGTAATATCTCTTTGAATTTATGAACCTTATATAATAATATAATTGGACAAGATGGAATCTTGAGATGTTGATTATACATCATGTTTGTATCAAGAAATTATCAATTAAATTTTAAGGATAAATAATTGACTCTTAATAACAACAAATTGTCATCTGAATGCAGTTCTAAGTTTTTCAATAGATAAGTATGTTACATATACATTATTTTTAGTCTAATTGTAATAATTTTCTTTATATACGACGACATGCCAGATCTTTGATGATTTAAATATAATTCTAATTATTCAGTTTTATGATTAAAACTAATACTAGATTTTTGTTTCAAATTCTATTACAAGTTTATGTTCTTCGCCTTGTTTTATAAATGCTTGTGATCACTAGTCTAGTTTTTTTTTAATTAGCATAATTAATTAAAAGTATTGGTTGAATAACACAATTGAAACTTTTTTTTTGCAAAATAACACAATTTATACATATCACGATTGAGAAACATGAATTATATAACTTGTTGCTGTTCAGAATAGCGACATTTTTTTTTAAATATTAAATGGGTAGGAGAGAGAAGGGATGAGAGAAAAAAAAGACAAGAAATAAAGAGACCCAAAAAACACCTTAAAGGTTCGATTACGACATCACATGTACCATCATAAATATCTCAATGAGATGAATCTAACGATACCAAGAAAGGTCACCAATAATAAATGAAATGGGTCACACTTGCCTCTAAAGATCACCTTCCATCTTTGGACGACAAGTATGGCTCACTCGGGTCACTGTTGGTGATCTTTCTTGGTGTTATTCGATTCGTCTAGTCAAGATCTTTTTTATGATATAAGTGATCTCGTAATCAAAATTTCGGTATGTTTCTTGAGTCTCTTTATTTTTATTTTTCTCTCTCCTCTTTCATATTTATTTACTAATTTTTAAACGATATTGTTATTTTGAATGATGACAAACTATAAAAATTAAGTTTTCTAATTGCAACATGTATAGATTATACTATTATTTTTTTTTTGCTATATTATTTTGCTAATTTTTTTTAAAATGTGCTAAAACAAAAAAAAATAGCCCTAATTTTTTAGGGCACACGCTTCAATGGGTGGACCCCGATGAAGAAAATGAATGAAAGAAGGAGTCGTCTATAAATGAGCACATGTGAATGATAAAACAATATCAGCTTTGAGCTGGATAGCTTGCGTTGTGTTCTCTGTTTTCTAAACTCTCTTTTAAACAGAGCTTTTTTAGTATTTTGGTTAGTTTTAAAATATTTTAATATATTTTTAAATAAAAAATTCTTTAAAAAATAATCATTGATACATTACCAACCCACTTGAAGCATGTTAAATATGAAGAAATAAAAAAGAGCAGCAGAAACTCCATGCTAGCGGTGAAGAAACATGATAGTTTCTTTTCATATGCACAATTAAGAATCCAAGTTATGGCCTGACTAAAACCACTAAAAACAAGATTAGATCACGTAGAAACCGCCATAACGAATGAATTTGAGGCATTCGATCCAGTTGAAATCAACTTGTGAAAAAATGCATGATGCTGAGGTTCCCACATGGAGAGTCTTTGACTAATGCTATGAATTTCTAAATAAAATATGATATGATAATTTTCGTAGCGCACCGTTTTGCTACTATATCTATAATTTTTCAGGTTCAACACCCACTTTCAAAAAGCAAAAGATACAAGTGAGATAATCCAATCACCTTAATTGTAGCAAAACCAGACCAGACCGAAATGAAGCATTGCCTTCTCATGAATGTTATGCCTCTTGGAAATCTTACCTTTTAGAGCATACACAACACTTTCACGAGGAACATACCCTTTCAGCTCTCTATAACTTCTGGAGCTTCATTGAAACTCCGCAAGCTCACAGGTATATTAGCTTCTTTATTTTTATTTTTTTTAATTACAATATAAATATGTATTAAGATAAAAAATAACCATGCTGGTTAATCAGCAAGTTCGATACATATACAAGAAGTGATGAAAATAAAAGGGAACAGACTCCCAATTAAAACCAAACTGAATAGAGCCAGGTTATACATACATAGGCCAACTATCCGGGAAGCAGAGAATGAGAAGCATATATATGATATTCAATAAACGCAAAGAGGGAACATCTCCCAGCAAAAGATTAGCCATGCAAGGCCAAACATTCCATAGTGAGCAAAGGTTAATGAAGAAACCGAACAAGTATTGCCGGTGTCAAAATTAACCCAACCGCCAGCAAAGTAGACAAAAGCAAGGCTAAAACAAAGAGCAGCAGTAGCACAAAGAACAACGGCAGATGGAGCACAGCACCAACAGGCCTTCAGCAGCCACTGACTTTACACAAGGAGCAGCTTGGAAACCACCAAATCAGCTAGGCCAGATGGCAGGAAGGGTGTGGGGGAAGATCCTGACTCCAAAGCAGCCAACGGCAAGGCTGACAAAGCCCAGTAACTACACCACACCATGCATGAGGAGCAGCATATCCGCATGATCAGGACAGAAGACACAGCAGAGAGGATGTGCCACTAATAAAGACAACAGCAAAACAGCTACAAGGGGCATCTAGAGGGCATCCAAACCGGCAAGAGTCAAGGATCCCAAGATAGCTGGCAATACCGAGAGGAGGCAGGACAATATGAAAGTAGCATATTTTCAAACCAAACAGCAAGAAAGAAAGACAGCAACAGACACCATGGCCAAAGGGAAAGAAAGACAGCAGATTCTCTCTCTAGCCGCGACTTAGCAAAGCTGTGCACCAGAGAATGTAGCAGCAGCCCCCGTGAACAAGGAAAGATCAAGATGCAGCAGAGCAGATCACCAGTGCAATAATCTTCCATTAGCAGATAGCCAATTAAAACCAGGGAGGCAGAACCACCAGTTATGATAGCAAAACACTGGAGATAGAGGACATGCCAGTACCATTGCCACATATCCCGCCAGATCACCAGTAAATCAGAGAAGCAAATCAGCTGACTGAGAGCTCTTTCTAGGAAAAAATTCGCCAGAAGCTTTCATAGAAACTTGAGCAACAGAGGAAACCTTGTTACAGCAGTGACCAAGCACACAGCTCTGGACCATCCAAGGCAACAACAGGATGAGAAGACTTAAGACTCCAGACATCACAGAGAACAGACACAATTCATCCTACATTGAGAGAGAAGTGATTTTGTTCATGAAAGTGAAGAATCATGTAGAATATTACTTGGAATTTGTGGAAAATAACATCCACCGGATGTCAAGTATTGTCAAAGATCCTCTTGTTCCTCTCCTCCCAAATCAAATAGACGACAATACCCAGAGATACTCTTCTCATTCTAGCTTCAAGGGCCTTTTTTCTTGAGATTAATCCCCTAAGGGCACTGTTCAGAGTGGACATACTCCTTGTTATTCTTAGCCAAGTCTTTATTTCCCCCCATAACAGAGAGGTCTAATGACAAGCAAAGAATGTGGTTGTGAGTCTCCTCCCCCTGCCTACAAAACACACACAGAACATCTCGTGGAATAATTCGGAGTCTATCTCTAGTTTTCAGAGAGGTATATTAGCTTCTTGATTCAAGGGAAGATGGTCCTTCTTATTAATTGCCCCCTCCATCATCTCCAGAGATATGCTTATTTATCTGTTTTGAATTCTAGAAACAAGTAGATTTTCAAATGCATCAACCTCAAAAACTTGTACATGACTATAACACTTTCATAGACGACCTGCCACAAATTCTGCAGGATATAATAGACATGTATCATTGTAAAACTTTTATATATATATGAAGTAAGTACACAAATTTGTTTATTAGATCATATTGAACACGTTACAAGATCATTGTCTGGGTTAGCCCAGTTAATGTTTAATCCTTGACTCTCTTCCAACTCGATGATCTAGTCAGATTTTCAATCATTGGTCATGTTTGTATGATAAAGAAAGTAGGAACGAGTTTTTCAAAAGAACCACCACATTAAGAACACAACTGAGTCAGCTAACAACAAAACTGCGACCCTCCCTTCCCTCAGCCACACGAACACACAAAAAAGGACCAAACTGTTTCTTTTGGATTTTGTTTTACGAAAATGAGACTTACATCCTTCAATTCGAAGTTGTTGCCAAACTATAAGCAGGGATTTTAGCTAGCGTTCGCTGCTTCATGATCAATCTAACTCTCTCAACCTCTAGCCACAAGCCTCTGCTAGCATATATATTGGATAAAACCACATACACCCCATCATTCCAAGGTTCCAAGTCTAGTAAATGCTTTGCCACCCACTCTCCCATCTGCACATTTGAATATTTCTCACAGGCGCTCAACAAACACCCCCATATTACCACATTTGCCTTCATTGGCATCCCCTCAACAATCTCCCTAGCTTCTTTCAGCAACCCTGCTCGGCCAAGCAGATCCACCAGGCAACCATAATGCTGCAATCGGGGCATTATTCCATAATCATTTCTCATCATATCAAAATAATGTCTTCCCTCTTGCACCTGACCACCATGCCCACATGCACTTAGTACCCCAATAAAAGTCACATGGTTAGGCCTCACACCGGCATCTCTCATGCAACTAAAACATTCAATAGCTTCATTGGCTCGCCCATGCATCGCATAACCGACTATCATCGAAGTCCAAGATGACACGTTTCTTTGGTCCATCCTTGAAAATACCATATAAGCCAAGTCCATTCTACCACACTTCCCATACATGTCAATGAGTGAATTCAACATCAACATATCAGGTTTTACAAAACTTTTGGCCTGAAAAACATACTTGTGCAATTGAAGGGCCAAGTGCAAATCCCCTAATATCCCACAAGCTGAAGTCACACTAACCATGGTCACATCATCGGGCTTGAACCCGCAACTTCTCATCTCGATAAACATCTCGATTACTTCCTTTGCACGCCCACCTTGACAAAGACCTCCAATAATAGCATTCCAAGAACCCAACTTTCTCTCAAGATTTTCCTCAAACACTTTATATGCATCCCCAAAATCTCCAGATTTTGAGTACAGACTAATGAAACCACTCTCACAATATTCGTTCAACTCAAGGCCAAGCCTTATCGCAATGGAATGAAGCTGCCTACCAAGCTCCATAGAAAAACACTGGCATGCGGCTTTCAAGACAATAGGAAGCGTATAATTATCAGGGGAGATGCCAGCATGGGACATGGATACATAGATTTGTAGCGCTTTGTTAGGAGCACCAAGTCTAGTATAACATCTTATTAAGTTGTTCCAATGAAATGGGGCAGTGTAAACGTCTAGAACGTGGGTGCGGATAACATGGGCATAAGTTTGGTTCAATTCTTGTAAACTGGTGCAGTTAGATAATTGGGTTGCTATAGTTTTAGATGGGTCTTGGTTTGAATGATGTGAAGATGGTGGTTGCTTTGTTGGAAACTGAGAGTCAAAATGCGTGGGTTTTGGAGCAAGACTGTAATGGAGATGTTTGAATGCATGGGGTTTACTAAGGCCGAGTAGGCGACGGTGAAAGAAGTTCATGCACATTTGTCAAGGAAGGACCAGGGAAGTGGGAAGAATAAATAAAATAAGGTTTGCATTTCCTTCATTCTTTATAAACAAAATGAACATTTTTTTTATATTTTATTTTTTAAAAATAAACTAAATTATTATTATGTTCGAGTTAAATTTTTTTAGAAGTAAAAAAATATTTGGGTATTATTAATCTGTTTTTTAATATAAAAATTTAAATTATATAATGATTAATTTGATGTGACCTAATTGATTTAACAAATCTAAAAATAACATGAACAACCGATAAAAATATAGTTTAATATTAAAACAATAACATATTAAATTGGCTTTAATTAGCTTAGGTACCTGTCAAATCCGTTATACAGGTTATGAGACTCCGATAACATATAGTAAGCAAATATTTTTTTTTAATTAAAAGCAATTCTTAGTCAACTCAATGTTGAATGATGAAATTGAAAATAAAACTCAACTAAAAAAAATCGAGTCAACTCGGGTTAACCTATGAAACCTGGGTTATAGGACCAAAATAACCTTATAGAAAGCAAATCAAAACAAATTATGTAACTCAATTCTCAATCAACCTGATGTTGAAGGATGAAATTAAAAAGGAACATAAAAAATCATTCGAGTCAACCGATCAAACCTGTGACCCGAGTTATTAGACTAGGATAACCTCAAAAATACAAACCTAAACAAATTATGAAGTTTAATTCCAAATCAACTCAATATTGAAGTATAAGATTGAAAAAATATCTACTAAAAAAGAACAAAAAATACCCCAAGTCAACCGGCCTAACTCGCAACTCGGGTCATAAGACTGTGATAACTACATAGAAAACAAATAAAAAAAATAAAGTTCAATTCTCAATCAACCCAATGTTGAAGGATTAAATTGAAAAAAACAAAAAATTAACCCAAGTCAACCAGAGTAAACCTACCAAACCCGGTTCAGAAGACTGGGATAATGATAGGTCCAGTCAAAGCTATAAAAATAAGTTGATCTCTTTGGGTGAGATAGACCACAATTTTGAAATATATTTTTTTCCTTTTCTTATTCATTGAAAGAGTTTAAATACATGTAATTTCCAACCATTATTCCTAAACTTATGACTAACGTGCATAACTGAAATTAAATCATGGAAGCAGAAATAACCACCTTTGCAGACAAATAGGACTCCACTAATAATAAGATCATGGAAGCAGAAATAACCATCTTTGCAGAAGACTCCACTAACAAATGCCAACTGGACTTCTTCTCTGAATGTTACAGCCTAGGACTTAGTCCAAGTATTTTTGAGATGGCCAAGAAACATGCTGAGATCTTCGTGGTTTATCATTACCCCTCACTTGTACGGGAACCTTGTCCTTAAGGTTCAATTCAAGAAACTTTTCCTGCAATTCAGCTGCATTCTCCCAAGTGGCCTCTTCATTAGGAAGGTGTTTCCATTTGACCAAGCTTTCGGCAAAACATTTCCTCCCTGTTTTGATCCAGAGAGTATCTATGATTGCTTTAGGTTCTATGATGATGGCACCATCATCGTTGAGAGGTGGCAAAGTAGGACAACTTGTACTGGAATCACCAATCTTCTTTTTTAACAAAGAAACATGGAATACCGAATGGATACGAAAACCTGCAAGAAGCTGGAGTTAATATACTACCTTGCCGATGCGTTTTTCAATTGGAAAGGGCCCATAAAACCTATGAGCTAGTTTCTGAGATGCTCGTTTGAACAATGTGTGCTGATGATAAGGGTGTAGTTTAAGGAAAACAAGGTTGCCATCATTGAATTCGATGTCACGTCGGTATGAATCGGCCAGTTGTTTCATCCGGTTGGAAGCTTAATGTAACTTGAGCTTGAGCTGTTTGAGAATGTCATTGCATGATGCCAAGTTCTGGTCGACCTCATTAACAGGAGAAAGCCCAACTAATAGTGTGGAATCATAAGTGGAGGTCGACCATACAGAGCTTGAAAAGGTGACATGCCGGTTGAAGCATGGTAGGCTGTATTATACCAAAATTCTGCCCAGAGAAGAAGAGAGTACCATCTCCTTGGTTGCTGGTGAACCAAGCAACGCAAATATTGCTCTACACAGCGATTGATGACTTCGGTTTGACCATCCATTTGTGGATGGTATGCAAAGCTCATCTTCAATTGTGTGCCTGGCAGTTTAAAGAATTCACACCAAAAATTGCTTATAAAAATAGGATCATGGTCACTAATGATAGAGTTGGGCATGCCGTGTAATTTGATGACGCCTTCGACAAATTTCTCGGCTACTATCTTAGCAATAAAAAGGTGAGTCAAAGACAAGAAGTGAGTGGATTTTCTAAGGCGATCGACAACTACAAGGATTGTGTTCTTACTTTGGGATGGAGGCAGTCCTTCAATGAAATCCATGGTGATGTCGTCCCATACTTGACAAGGAATGGACAGTGACTGTAAGAGACCAACAAGGGATAATGTGGAAGCTTTAACCCGTTGACAAACATCACAAGAGGAGACATATTCATGCACCATGCGATACATGGATGGCCAATAAAATTATTGGGCGATACGTTTATATGTGCGCAGCACTCCGAAGTGGCCACCAAGAGGAGAGTCATGGAACTCACGCAGTAATTGGTTGGGAATGTGCTACTTGGGAGGCACCACTACCCGATTCTTGTATAATATCAGCCCATTACACTTTGTGTTTGGGAGGCCAGGTTTGGTAGCAGCCAACTTGCCACTACTAAAAAATGGAGTAATTAGCAACGGACGATTCCGTTGCAAATAATGCTAACATCCGTTGCTAAAACAATTTAGCAACGGCAAAAATCAGATGCAGATTTGTCGTTGCTGATTTTTTTGCAACGGATTTGTCCGTTGCTGATTTGGCAGCAACAGAAAATCCGTTGCTGACATTTAGCAACGGATAATCCGTTGCAAAATCAGCAACGGATTATCCGTTGCTGCCAAATCAGCAACGGACAAATCCGTTGCTCATTTTGTGAATCAGCAACGGATTCTCCGTTGCTGATTCATGCATAAGTTGCAATCACCAACGGAGAATCCGTTGGTGATTGCATTTGTTTTTTTAT
>Ga0307515_10025344_pt1 | contig 10268 bp, 6 predicted proteins | sample 17_EM_MG_FD_194513 | JGI IMG/M metagenome (GOLD analysis project Ga0307515, IMG submission 194513) | Populus trichocarpa ectomycorrhiza microbial communities from riparian zone in the Pacific Northwest, United States - 17_EM | ecosystem: Host-associated > Plants > Roots > Unclassified | place...
TAGTAAAAAAAAGAGCGTCCTTAAAAGCGTCCTTAATTATTTTATCGTTAACATCGCGTATATTAAGTTCCTTAACTAAATAGCTATTAGACGTATTTAGAAGTATAAATTAAAGCACTATAGATAGTAGTATACTAATAAATAGTAGATAAAACAACAACGGTAAAGTTTACAGTGCGATGCTGTAAGGTAAAAGGTTAGTAGAAGAAAAGGTGCTGAGGTTAATTAAAGGTAAATATCCGCGCTGCCAATTTTATTAAATTAGCTCGCTAACAAATAATCGCCGCTATAACTTATTATAGTAAATATTAACCATCTTATATACGCTTATTTATAACGCGCAAATCCTTTACTATTAAGTTACTACTAATTAAACTAAATAGGCGCCGTCTAGTTAACTTACGAAGTAACATTAATATAGAATTACTACTTAGCTAAGGTGCTGGAGAAGGGTTATAAGCGGATATTAGGTTTACTTAGTAAGCGGATTTCTTACTTTTAAAGTGTATAAACACGTCCTTTTATTTTCTCTTACTGCGAGGTAGACCTAATAGCTACGTTACATCTAAAACCGAGGGCGGAGATTAAGTACTAGGCTGTAGGTTCTAAGCTGCGCGTAGCTTAGAGAGCGGAGATTAAATATTAAGCTATAAACTCTAAGCCGCACCTAATTTAGAAGGTGGGGATTAAGTATTAGTACGCGAATTCTAAACTGCGCCTAGTTTAGAGGGCGGAGATTAAGTATTAGCCTATAAACCCTAGGCCTTAGAGTTTCCTAGAAGCGGAGATTTAGTATTATAACTTAAATCCTAAGCCTTAGGATTTTCTAGGAGCGGAGATCTAATACTATATTCTAAATTCTAAATTTCCGGATTTCTTACTACCTAGGAACTAGTGCTATACTACAAATCTTAAATCTTAGGATTTTTTATAATTGGAGATCTAGTGCTATATTGCGAATATTAAACCTTAGGCTTATCTAAAAGTTAAGACTTAGTGTTATACTATAAGCTCTAATACTCAGACTACCCTAAGGATTTAAATTTAATACTACGCTATAGGCTTTAATATCCGGATTGCTCTAAGGGCTAAATATATAGCTATTAAGATAACTACAATAGAGTAGTATACGTAGTTTAGGACCAGTTCACCTATAAGTCTTAGGTTAATATAAGCTAAGATATTTAAAACTTAGTAATATCCGTTTATAAGCTAGATACTAATAATAGCTATAAGGGCGGTAATACTTCGGTTTATAATAGTTAATTAAGACTAGCACTCTTTATAGTTAATACACTAATAGGTTCCCTTTAACCTATTAACGGTAAAGGCGTCTATAACGAGCTTCTAAATACAGTAACACGTTTACTAGATTGCGACGCAGCCTATAAGACACTAGTACTAAAGTATTACATTTCTTCCTTATAAATAAAGTAGATAAGCGCGTTTACTTTATCTCCTAGGAAGCTATAATCTTATTTAGGTAATATCCGCTTAAGGCCCTTATAAGTTAGTAGAGGTTAAATATAAAGCATATAGATTTAATTATTGGATATAATATAACTAGAAATTAGACTCTAAACTATATCCTAGTATATTATATTAAGCCATCCTTTAATCTACTTCTTAATACTTATAAATAGATCCTTTAAGTACTTGCTCTTTATAATATTCCTAGTATATAGTGTAACAATATTATACTCCTTATAAGCCTATAACAAATTATCATAATTAGAGCAATAGCGTAGACCTCTAAATAACGGACTCGTCTCCTTATACGGCTTAAGTAAAATATTATATAAATATCTAGTAGCTTTATTTACAAGCTTATACAATATATCCGGAAGTACCGCCTGTTTCTTTATATTAGTCTTTACCCTCTTTTATTTTTCTATATACTTAATTAGTAGGGCTAATAATATTATATTCTTATTAAGTATTTAATCCTTCTCCTCCCGGGCAGATACCTGCGAAATAATATTACTATTAATTATAATAAATAAAGCCAGATCGCTGGCGAAATCTACTACCCTATCCTCTTATATTACCATTCTAGTAGTAATAAAGTTATGGCCGAGTCGGGTAGATAGAGGGGCTATAGGTTTTTAAGACCTTCGCTTTAGCGGTGCAATATCTATAAGAGCGCCCTTATACTAGTCTTTAATAAGGATAATTATATATCTGGTAATACTATTATATTAAGCGGCCCATCCAAATCGCTACAGTATTATATTTAGGCTTTTATTAGAATAATAACCGTATATAATAAAACGGATAATATCTAGAATATCCGCACTATAGGCTAGGGCGTCCGACGTAATAAGAATATAGGTAGGTAAGTCTTCTATATAGAAATTTTAATACTCCCTACTCTTATTATATTCGGATAATATCGCATAATAACTCTGCACTGCTATTTTAGCCTACTTTATAGTATAGCCCTTAGTTATAAGCTATAAACAGATTATATTTATACACCTATAGATATAATTTTTAGTATAAAGAAAGATAATTATCTTAGGAATTAATTCGGGACTTAGAACCTTTTATCCCTTTAGCTATATAGTACCTCCTACTAGATTTTAAATCCGCCCGACTAGTTAATAAATAGAGGTAGCAGATATTTAACTAAAAGATGCGGATATCCTACTAGACGCTATAGGCGTTTGGCTAAATAATATAGATATCTCACTAGACCCTACGGATATCTAGCTAAGGGTTATAGGTATATAATCCTCCTTTACTACCGCCTCCTTAAATGCCTCTTTAATAACAAAGAATAGTGCCTTATAATTATTCTTATCCCTCCTCTTAATATAGCCCCTAATAATAGATAAGTTAGGCCAATTAATATTTGTTTATTTAAGATCCGTTATACTCTAATAAAACTCCACTAGCTTTATTACCTTTACATATATCTCCTTATTAAGTGTTGCAGTATATATAAACTATAATACTATTAAACTAAGCAGTAATTAGACCTTAAAGAGCTATATATAATAGGGCCGGAAGCTCTTACCCTAGTTAGCAACTAGATAATACTTATTAATTATAACTAAGGAAATATATAAGTAAAAAGCAGGCTAAGTAAGAATATAGTGGAACCGTTTACTTAATAGCAACTCTAGCGATACTAGAACATATATAAACCAACCCGCTTTAATATATTTTAGGATATCTGTATACGCTTTTATTACCTCCGCATATATAAATACGGGATTTACTTCTAGGATGGCCTATATTTTTAATAGCTGCTCCTCTCTAATTATATTTAAAGGCAATATAATAATAGTAACAGAAGCTTAAATTAGTAATAGAATTGCTTATATTATTATACTCTTACCCTATAATGTCTTCGCTGCTAGGAATAAGTCCCTCTTTCTATATATTACCCGTCTTAATACCTTAATTTAACTAGGTCGTCCGCTATACGGATATAGAAGCTTAATAGCTCTATCTATCGCGCTTAACTATTCCCCCTTACTTACCTCCCGTAAGGCTAAAAGCTTATCTTATATATCCTATAACTACCTCTCTACTAGGGATATAAGATCCTTCCGTATATAATTATCTAGTTCCTATAAGCTCCGCGAGACCTACTAGCGTTTCTATTTAACTATAGTCTTCTAACCCTAATAACTAGTGTTTTTCTTCTAAGCTATAGTAGTTTTCTATACGGATATAGCGTCTAGTAGTAGTGGAGGCACTTTAGGCTAAGTAAGGATATTTTTAAGGAAGGACCCAACTATAGCATCTACTAGGTATTGCAATAGCTTTAAGTAGTAGATATCTATATATCTGTATAGTTTTATCTATATTAGCAGACTATTTAATAAGATATAATATATGCTTACGCTTTTAATAACGCGTTTTTTAACTTTAACGAAATTAATATTAGGACTAAGTAATAGCCATATAATAAAATTAATACCATTTAGAAGCCCTAAGTCTTAAAAAATATATAACTATGGGGTTTAATAATAACGCGTTATGTGAATGAATAAATTAGATATCCGCAATATCCGTTTTACGGATTTTGCTTACGTTTTTAACAAAACTCGCCAAAGCCTCTCAGACGTGATTTTGCAATTCGGAAGACGGCGTAGGTTATTCTGACGCTAGCTAAAAAAATCACGTCTGAGCTCGCTGAGGTAACTCTCAGACGTGATTTTGGTGGATGTTAGTCAACTTGTTGACGGGCCGAAGGAACATCCGCTCCAATTAAAATTCACGTCTGAGCTCGCTGAGGTAAGGGTTTTGCTTAGTCCCTGAGTTTTGCTCGCGCTAGTACGGAGGTCCCTAACAAAAGTTCTTGCACCTTCCTAATTAGGAAGTTTCAAACTGACGTACGCGCAAGCACAGGTGCGTATTTTACAGCCTATGTAGCGTATACTAGAGTCTACACAGCGTATATTAAGGCACGCAAGCTTTAAATATTAATTTACTAGCCTAATACTATACATAATAAAAATTCCCTATTAGATTCCCAACTTATACTTAGTAAGATAATATATCAAAATATAAGAAGCAGTAATGAGCATTATTATTCCTAAAACTTCCTAATTAGGAAGGTGCAAGAACTTTTGTTAGGGACCTCGGTAGACCGCCTCCCTTTTTAAGCTACTGCCACCTTCAAGCTTTGAACATCATGGCTAGGGCCAAATTCACCAGACAATCGAGCTTTAAACCATTAGAAATGGACTTTTAAATAGACTTATAAACATATATTTCTTGTTTTAAGACTCCTTACTAACGATGCAATAATTTGTAATGGTTTTTACTAGCTATTTGCCACCAAAAATTTTGGTGTTCAAATCGAGCAAAACTCAGGTACCGAGCAAAACCCCGTGTGCCACGTTACGGATAGTCCATTGGGGCCGGGTACAGCAGGGCCAGATTACGGAAACCCGTGGAGTAACATGCCCGTTAGATATCTAGTGAGCGGCAGGAACGCACCTTTTTCCATTGGTCTATCTTTTCAACGTCCCACATGCTGTTTTGGGCATCAAGATTCCGCGGTATTCTTACTCATCCGGTCATTTAATTTATTATTGTAGTCGCGTGGCGCTAAAATCTTACGCAAACGATGGAGGTCTAAACGAATGAAGTCTCTGTTTAGAGATTCGTAATCACATGTGGAGATAAGGACTTCAGCTGAGTTTGGTACGGAAGCCAGTTTGTGTAAAGCGAGCTAGGAAGACTAATATTGACCAGTATCTACCGAGTGCGGCATTTTGTAAAATTACTCATTTCAAAGAGATAAAGATAATTAGGCAAGTAGAGCGAATGTACATCCATCTACCACTTAACTGCAGTAGAACAATTAAGGCTGCGCGGAGGAGTTCATACTATTCACCATATCCCAAAGGCTGGAACCGGCCGGGTTATGCTGCGACTGAGCTGCAGGTTTTAAGATTATATGGTGTCGATAGAAACTATCTTTCGCGCGAGGCCTATGAAGGGGCTAGGGCTCTAGAGGGGTGGCCTCGGCAATAGGATATTCAAGCTGTTGATTCTAGAATGCCTTAGTTGAGTCTTTAAATCGTTTGTATACTTCCGAGAGCTATTTGAAAAACTTTGCACAATTGTGCCAAGATGCTGTGGTCTTCATGTAATGTAACCCCACGCGAGGCCCTTCGTCTCACCTACTCAATGGCCGTTACTGAGAAGAAATCCTATTAGGATTTTTCAAAAGTCACACCAACCCAGGAGTATGTCGTCGGCTGTTCGGCCAAGTCAAAACCGAGAACTCGGGATATGGTTGAATGAGGGGGCCGCCACGTGGTGATGATTTCTTAGTGTGCGAATGACAAGCCAGGAATCGGCGACGCCTAGCTTCGAATAAACGGCGCAGAGCAAAGGATTCAAAACAGGGATGGATGAGGACGTTCAGAGCAAGAGCTTTACCTCGATCGGCACGGACACGATGTCCTCGGTGGTTCGACCGGCAATAATGTGTAGACAGGGCACTCGCGCGAGGTTTGAATGGTGCGGGGTCGCGGCACGGTAATGCAACAGGGTCGCGAGGAGTCGGTAGGTAATAGCGCATAAGCCGAGCGGAATAATTGCGACACGCTCGATCATCTCATGATGGGCGTTGAAAATTTCTCTCTTGGGTAGGAAATATGCGAGCGCGGCAGCCGCCAGCGGCTTGACCCTTGAAACCAGCTTAGCTTTGATGTTACGCTGCCAGCCTCCCGCCCTTGGCAGAGAAAGCTTAGCGCTGCAGCCAGAGGTCCCGCATAAGCAAGCCTGAAATCCTCCAAGTGTTCGACAATCCATTCTTTAGTCGTCACAGGCTCATTACTGGGTTGGAGCAGCTAGCCTGCAGTAGAGAATTGCGAAGTGCGGGGAAAAAAACGTTTGTGGAGAGGCTTAAAAGCCTCGCTGCAACACCCGAACTCGTGGGAGGACGCCACTTACGTGCGCCCAAAAGCTTCAGCCTGACGTTCAGCAACCGACTTCCACAATGCTTCCATGCCCGAATGCCCGTCGTGCCCAGAGTATGCTAGTAACCCGGCTTAGAGTTCCTATTGGTGGTACACTAGGTGATCAGCTTGTTGTCTGCTACTGTTGCCCCACGAATTCGCCTGACATGACCTCATCTTGTGAAAATGCCTCCTCCTAGGCAGATCAAAGGTCATGAGTTGCCTTTTCTCTCAGCTCAAGGTTTTGTTTTCAGTCGCTGGAAGCTTTAAGGGAGCCCGCCCCATCCCTTTATCCCTCAACCACGCTCAGAATCACAACCATAATTGAAAAAAAATCATGGCGGTTGGTAACATCTATCTCATCGCGGCCATCGCGATTATTGGTGGTGGTCTATTTGGTTTCGATATTTCGTCCATGTCTGCTATGTGAGTTCGCTAACGCAACCTCATTGCCAAAATATTTTACTAAATTCATCGAAGCATTTCTGGCAGCCCCTATCGTTGCTACTTTAATCAAGCTGGCCTGAATCCTAATGGATCATGTCCGGGTCCTAATTCTAGCGTTCAAGGCGGTATCACCGCGTCCATGGCTGGTGGTAGTTGGCTTGGCGCTCTCATCTCGGGTTTTGTCACCGACCTCCTGGGGCGAAAGAAAGCGATTATGATCGGCGCAATTATCTGGTGCATTGGATGTATTATCGTCTCTGCGTCTCAGAATATTGCCATGCTCATTGTTGGTCGCATTATCAACGGTCTGTGCGTCGGAATCTGCTCAGCGCAAGTCCCCGTCTATATATCCGAATTGGCACCACCACGACTTCGAGGAAGGCTCGTAGGAGCTCAGCAATGGGCGATCACGTGGGGTATCATGATAATGTTCTATGCAAGAGCCCCGTTTCATTGAATTCTACAGTCTAGAAAACCTGGGAAGCCCATATGACACACCCCCTTTTCCTCCCCTTTCCACCCTTCCTCGCTCACTTCACACACAACACCTGCAGGAACACAGTTCTAACAGCGTAACAGATATCCTACGGATGCTCTTTTATTAATGGAACTGCTGCTTTCCGTATTCCGTGGGCGCTCCAAGCTATTCCAGCAATTATCCTTTTTTTCGGCATGATGCCTCTTCCGGAGTCACCACGTTGGCTCGCCCGTAAAGACCGCTGGGAGGAGTGCAAGAACGTTCTTGTCCTTGTTCTTGGGAAGGGTGATCCTCACAATAAGCTTGTTGAGGACGAATTCGCTGAAATTCAGGCCTACTGCGAATTCGAGCGCCAGAACGCCGATGTCACCTATCTAGAGCTGCTGAAGCCACACATGATTAACAGAACTCACATTGGCGTCTTCACCCAGATTTGGTCGCAATTGACAGGCATGAATGTTATGATGTACTATATTACTTGTTCGTTCCCCACTCCATGATCACACTCCTCTTAATGGTACTAAAGATAGCCTCCAGACGTTTTCACGATGGCCGGACTGACAGGCAACAATCTACTCGTTTCTTCGTCCATCCAGTACGTTATTAATGTTTGCATGACCATCCCAGCACTTCTTTGGGTCGACCGTTGGGGACGCCGTCCAACCCTCCTTGTAGGCGCCGCCCTGATGATGACCTGGCTCTTCGCCAACGCCGGAATCCTCGCCACCTATGGTTCTCCTGCTCCAGAAGGGGGTGTGGGCGGCATTCCGGAAGCATCTTGGCAAGTTAGTGGCCCGGCCTCTAAGGCTGTCATCGCATGTTCCTACCTCTTTGTTGCTTCCTTCGCTCCGACATGGGGCCCGGTATCTTGGATCTATCCACCCGAGCTGTACCCGCTCCGTGTCCGTGGTAAGGCCGTCGCGCTTTCTACCTCTGCCAACTGGGCCATCAACTTTGCTCTGGGCTATTTCGTGCCTCCAGCCTTTGAAAACATTAAATGGAAGACCTATGTTCTATTCGGTGTCTTCTGCATCGCAATGTTCATCCACGTCTTCTTCATGTTCCCCGAAACTGCCGGCAAGCACCTCGAAGAGGTCGAGGATATGTTCACCGACCCCAGTGGGCCCAAGAACATCGGCAGATTAGCGTGGAAGACGCGCGTCGGCGAGCATTCTACGCGCAAGGACGAGCTGGTGGAGAGGATGCGGCGGGCGAGCCATGGTAAGGAGCGCCCGGAGCGCCCGGAGCGCCCAGAGCACATCGATCAGGTGATGGGGAAGCGGGTATGAATGTGTTTATACTCCTAATTTGATGTTGTAATGGCAGAATGGGCGTCAGCATCTAGCGGCTGTAAGTGGAAGCGAAAATAGGGGTTAGATGGGTGCGTTGCGATTGCTCATACCTATCTTCCCCTCTTTGACCTGTCGGGATGAATAAACGATTACTAAAATTGAAGTCATAAGTGCATATTTTTGTGACGAACTCTAGTGCGGTCTGCAGTGTGCGCGCAATCTAATTTCGCTCTCTTGCACACTAGAGAATTTTAAGTTTAACTCTTACAATTAAGCTTAAAAATTAGAGACTTTACCTTTCTTGTAAATGCACACCTTGCTTGCAAGTGCACACCCCCTTTTGTAAGTGCACAGTGTCTACGCTGGATGGTGCACACTTGACTAGTTTCTAGCGAAATTGGATGTGGTGTGTCGCGCGAACACTGGGGGATTCGGTACGCGCATCCAATTTCGCCTGGTTGCCACCAGCCGTACATAGTAATTGTAGCGAAGCCGTATGCTTGGCTACAAGAACATTACTTCTGGCGGCCTTCCTCCGCAATGTCGTGATCTTTGTCAAATATCGTGAGGCTTCCACCCGTACGATATTGCCAAATTTCGTCAACCTCTCTGCAGAGACAGCGTTGTATTCGCGTTTTGGCGGGCATAATGGAGGCATAGTTAAGGGGGAGAAAAGGAAGCGTCGTCTTCAATTTGATTCTCCTGGCGATTCTCCAGGGCAACCAAAAAGGTCCTTGCGTGCAGCCACAGCCGTTCGCTACAATTACTACAAGGGGGTAACCTGAGCGGGCTGCTCGCCCACCCTGCTAGCGCTGGCGTGGCTTTAGCCATATACAGCGTATTATAAATCCACAGAAGCCACCAGAATAGCTAGATAATATAAAACGACGGCAGGGGGGCTTTGTATCTTGTATCCTAAAATTACAATGCCGAGTCTTGTACGCTAGTGTGGTAACCATCCACTAAAAATTTAATACCCCATTCTTCGAGATCCAGGCACCCGTCTCTCCTACCGTAAGCGTAATATTACTTATTCCCTCTCTTAATATGCTAGTTAGAATTACTAAAGAATTGGTGCCTTCCTTGGTATACCTTACAGAACTATATTAAATTCTCTCTAGAATCCATGGACCCCTTAAAAACAGAGAGGAAGGAAGCCGAATCTTGATACCCCAATACGACAGCGTTTGATCGCACGAGCAAAGCAGGACCGTTGGCACTGACAGAAATCCTTTAAGGAGATTGCTTTTCTTAAGGGAATCTCTGCCTGCAAGCGATCCTTATACAAGGCCTTTGAAAAGGAGGGCTACTTCCGCCGCATTGCAACAGAGAAGCCCCTTATTACACCTAAATAATGAGATGTGTAACCGACTACCGGACCTTGCATATTGCCCTGTTTCACTAGCGTCAGCACTGACCTCGTATGTCTTGGATATGTTTGAAATGACTCATAGGCTTCGGAGTTAGGGGTCTACTTTCATGTATTTATACCACTTGATTTCCATAGATTTACAATCAAGTTGCTCATTCAATCCTTCACACTGCAAAGCTTACAGTTATGAGCCCGGCCTGCCTACCGTACTGCATCTAATCTGTACGTTCAGCGCTTACTAAGCAATCAAT
>Ga0307515_10025345_pt1 | contig 10266 bp, 9 predicted proteins | sample 17_EM_MG_FD_194513 | JGI IMG/M metagenome (GOLD analysis project Ga0307515, IMG submission 194513) | Populus trichocarpa ectomycorrhiza microbial communities from riparian zone in the Pacific Northwest, United States - 17_EM | ecosystem: Host-associated > Plants > Roots > Unclassified | place...
CGACACTTGTGCTATGAAAGGAACTTGATTTGTTGTTAACATAAGTTATCACCATGAATACCTGATAATATTTACAAGTATTGACATTACTCGAATAAGATAATTAATGTAATCATGTTAACAATTTATAATCCGATTGGAACCTCCTTTGTGTGTGGTTTCCAGTCATGTAATAAAAAGAGTTTATACTATACTTGTTTGAAATACCATTAGTGGATCCTCTAACCTTGACAATTATTTTATCCTTGTTTAATCCTTACATCAATATCACATTTCAAAATTTCTCTTCAACTCCTTTTCATTTATTGTTTATAATTTTATATAGTTAACCTCCCTGTGGTTCGACCCCGATCTTGCCGGGTTATTTATTACTTCGACATTCCTGCACTTAGGATAAGACATCAATCTTTTGATCGTGTCAAGTTTTTGGCGCCGTTGCCGGGGAGGTAAGTTATTGTATAAATTATATATTTTATTTTATTTTATTTTATTTTCACTTTTATTTGTTTTTCTAATCTTTGTTTCTTCTTTTTCTTTTTTTTTCTTCTTTTTTTTTCTTTCTTTCTGCACTTGCATAAGAGTTTGGACATGCACATTAAGTTGTAGACTTTTTAGGAAATCCTCATCATTTTCAGAAAACATGGCTAAAGAGGATAATCAGTCGCTTCATAATGAGAATAATGAGAATAATCGTGTTAGAACACTTAGAGACTACATGAATCCAACAAGAACAAGTGCGTGATCATGCATTGTTTTTCCTCCTGATGCATCTAATTTTAATTTTAAGTCAGGCATTATTCAACTTTTACCTTCTTTTCATGGCTTAGATCTAGAAAATCCATACTTGCATTTGAGAGAATTTGAGGAAGTCTATAACACCTATAATGACTTAAATTGTAGCAAGAACACCATCAGATTAAAGCTTTTTTCCTTTTTCATTAAAAGATAAAGCTAAAACATAGCTACAAAATCTTAGGTCAGGATCCATTCGTGCTTGGGATGAAATGCAACAACAATTTTTAAAGAAGACCGTCTCACAAAACAAACTCTTTCAAAAGATAAATCACCATATTCACTTAAAAATTAGGAGAAACATTTTACCAATGTTGGGATAGGTCTCGAGACTTGCTTAATACTTGCCCTCATCATGGTTTTGAAACATGGAGATTAGTTTCACATTTTTATGAAGGGTTAACACTTAAAGATAGACAAATGATAGAATTGATGTGCAATGGAACTTTTAAAGATAAAGACCCTGATGAAGCAATGGAGTACCTAGATTTGGTAGTTGAAAATGCTCAAAATTGGGACACTACAGGCACTTATAAGGCATCAGGTAAAACTCAACCTCACACATCTAGTAAAGGCATGTATAACCCTTAGGGAAGATCATGACTTCCAAGCCAAATTTGCATCTTTAGCTAGAAAAATCAAGGCACTAGAATTGAAAAAGAGTGGTCAATTAAAATCTGTTCAAGAAATTGTATGTCAAATCTGTGAAACTAATGAACACTCAACCAATAACTGTCCAACTTTACCTTCTTTCAAGGAATGTCTCCATAAAGAAGCCAATGCTTTAATCAGTTTCCAAATGCCAAGTCATAATCCATACTCGCAAACGTACAACCCTGGTTGGAGAGATAATCCAAATTTTAGTTGGAAGAGTGGTAACAATAATGCACAAACTTTACAGCCACCATTTCAAGCACACCATAATTTCCAAAATTCTCATGGATATGCACCTCCTTATGTTCCCCCTCCTAGGAGAAATCTTGAGGAAACTTTGCATGCATTCATTGAAAAGCAGGAGACAATCGACACTTAAAATGCTCAAACTATGGCTGATTTGAAAGATACTCTTGCAAAATTCACATCTACTCTCGGTTTTCAGGAGAAAGGTAAGTTTCCATCTCAAAGCAAAATCCCAAGGGGCAATACAATGCAAATGCAAGTAGTTCTGGAAGCCAACACATGGATCAAGTCCAATCAGTCATTACTCTCCACAGTGGTAAGGTTATTGAAAAATCCATTCTTGAACCTTGTGAGGAAGATGATGAGTCAATCTCTAAGGGTAAGGAAGGGGTTAAACCTGAACATTGCAAAGAAAAGACTGATTCCCCACAAGTACTTCCATTTCCTCATGCCATGACCAAACAAAGGGAAGTTAATTACGATTCTGAAATCTTTAAAACTTTCAAACAGGAAGAAATCGAGGATGAAAAAGGCACCGAAAATGTTGTTGCAGATCATTTGTCAAAATTGATAATAGATTCGACATCCAACTTCACACCAATCGATGATTACTTTCCTGACAAATCCTTACTTTCTCTTATTTCAATACCTTGGTCTGCTAATATTGACAATTTTCTTACTTCAGAATTTTTGCCAGCTCATTTGGATACCCAAGATAAAAGAGTTTTTGAGCGACGTGCAGAACTTTTATTGGGATGGTCCTTACTTATTCAAATATTGTCCTAATCAAATATATCAAAGATGCATTCTTGACAATGAGGTAAGTAGTGTCATGAAATTTTGTCATTCCGAGGCATGTGGGGGTCATTTCTCATCAAGATGCAAAAATCTTACAAAGTGGATTTTATTGGCCCACCATGTTCAAGAACTCACATGCATTCTACAAAACCTGTGAAAATTGTTAAAAGGTGTGATTTATTTCAAAACATAGAGAGTCTTTAGATAATCTTCTATTGACTCTTAAGTCTCATCATATTGGAGATGTGCATTGTGCAATTCATGATTTATGGCCCCATTTTTATAAAGAACATGCTCATTATAGTCTTGGGAATCTGACTAAAAAAGACCTTGTTTGTAGTTTTTAAGAAAACTGGATGGGAAGCCTATCCCTGACCCATAGAGGGCGTTTAAGCCGTTCTTGAACGTAAAACCAAGGGAAGATGTGAGCCACAATCACAACTACTTGTACATACACATGTTTTCAAGAGAGAGAGAGAGAGAGACTCCAGCTGGCCTACATATAGGTGGTATGATTGCATTTTCAATTTCTCATCTATAAAATCTTCTCTTCCTTTCCTTCATTTTTACTCAACCCACATATTCAACAGATATAGAAGTGTGTAGAAATGTCAGGTTCCTTAAGTAATCATATAAGAAATATTTATGTTGTTGGTGGATCCAGTCCTGGGAAAGAAAAAGTGTTTTTAGAATCAGCAAATCATCTTGGTCGGGTACTAGCTGAGAGAAAGATTCATTTAGTGTATAGGGGAGACAGCCTTGGGTTAATGGGGGGTATGTCAATAGCTGTATTTTTAAAAGGCAGTCAAGTTTTGGGGTCATCCCCAAAGCTTTAGCAAAAAGCGACTTCATTGGAAAAACAATTGGAGAGGAACTACAAGTCTCCACAATGTCTGATTGAATGAATGCAATGTTTAACCATGCTGATGCCTTCATTGCCTTACCAGGTGGTCTGGGCACATTAGAAGAGATCTTTCATATTTCCTCTTGGGTCCAACTGCACATTCACCATAAACCCATAGGTTTGTTAAATGTTAATAGTTTCTATGATAATTTGTTGTCTTTTCTTGATCAAGCTGTGGAAGAGAAATTTCTAACATCTTCGGCACGACAAATCATAATCTCTACTGCTACTGCTGAACAACTACTTGATCAACTACAATCTTTCATCCGTGTAATTGATCCCTCCATGAGTCGCATAAATTGGTCAACTATGGAAAGCCGTAAAAAGCTTAGATTGGATTTGAGCCTTCGTTGTGAAACCTTGTGTCTTTTGGTTTTATTAATAGCATATTATTTTGTTTTGTTATTTCTTATATTTGTTTAAGTGTGTTTCAGGTTTGTTAGTGTTCGTTGTTTCAGGTGATGTCTTCTATACTCTATCTTTCTACCTTAGGACGTTGAGGACAATGTCTCGTTTTGGTTGGGGGGAGAGGGTAATAGTTGATATTAAAAAAAAATTAACAAACTATGTTTTCTATTATTAAAACCATTTGCAAAACTGTTGTTACTAGGATGGCAGAGTAAATGAGGAATTTTAATGACTCTTGAGACGCATCTTAGTAAACATTCTTAACAAGGTCTATTAGAATACTTCTTGAAATATTCAGGTTTACAAACTCTCGCATTATTATCAATTGATTCTGCTCATATACCTAGCTAACAAGTATTCATAAACCTTCATTTTCACACACACTTTAATATATGATTGTGGGTTGCACATTGAATTATTACATTATTTATGTTCTTTTGTTAAAGGTAACAACTAAAGGAAAGGGATAGTATATAATTTGCAAATAATAATAATAATAATAATAATAATAATAATAAAAACAAATTGAATAATAAAAAAGTAGATAAGTTTGGTTTCGTAGCCTCCTTGACTTAAGCAATTAAGCCCGAATGGGTGTTTTAACACCTAGTACCCTAAAGTCAATTGAGTTGGAAGCTATTGACCCAATGCTTCTTACATGGGTTGAGGAAAAAGCTTAAGGAAATCAAACATTGTACTATCTACATATTAGTATCTGCAACCCGAGTTACTAAGCTCGAAGGGGTGTCTCAACACCCAATGCCCTAAGACCAACTGGTCTGGGAGTCATTAGCCTAAAGCTCGTTACATGGGTTAAAGATACATTGTGTTTTAAGTTATATGTATACATATTAAAAAAAAGAAAATAAATCCCAACCCAAGGAAGTTAACCTTAGAAAAACATTAGAACAAAATTGTGTTTTCATCCAAGCAAAGCCCCATAACTATGTATTGATATATTGAGTACATAAGGAAGGTTTATTAATATCTTGTTTAAGAAGTATGAAGTAGATAAATAAATTTAATGAGAGTTTATTTATTTGGATAGATTAATGGAAGTTGAATGATGAATGCCTTGCTTTGTAGAACTTGCAAATTGTTTTTCTATTTTAACGCTTTGATTACTAGGGACTACTAATAAGCTGGTTGGGGGGTGTGATTAGTACTTAAAAGTGCATTTTTATCAAGGTTTTATATCATCATTTTGCACTTGAAGTATAAATAACTCCTTAACTAGAACATGTTTTATAATAAGAAGAAAAAGTCCTTCTTTATCATTCGTGTTTGAAACTTTTTCCTGGAAAGTTGCGCTCTAGTTGGATTAGACCCTTTATTGTTTCTAATGTTTTTTTTCTTATGGTGCAGTTGAAATTACAAGTTTATAAACAAATAAAGTGCTCAAGGTCAATAGTTATTGCTTGAAACCTTTATATGAAGGTAGGACGACAGATTTCACCGCTTTGTGGAGTTAGCTAAACCAATCTATGAAGAATGAGCATGCCACATGTCGAGCCATTGACATAAAAAAAAAGCGCTTACTAGTAGGCAACCCAGCACACAATTTTTTTTTAGATTTGCTTTCTTTTTCCCTTATCTTTTATTTTTTGCATTTTACTTTATTTTTGTCATTCTCTTATATTTCTTTTCTTTTATTTCAACATTGAGGACAATGTTGTGTTTAAAGTGTAGGGGTATTGAGAGGATTTTGGTTTTCTTTGTTGCGTCACAAAAAAAAAATCTATGTTTCATCTTTTTGAACTCCCATTGGTTTATGAGAATATGAGGATTATGTATGAGAATTAATTGAGATAGATGAAGATAAAAATAGAATGAATGATTGTGCATGCAAGTTTTAACGTTTAATTAGTTTTGGGATTGACTTTGAGAACATGCCATGTTGACTTTATAGTGTTATACCAATGCAAGCTTATGAGCCTTCAACATTATATTATTTGATTGTGCATTCTTTCAATGATATGTATCTCTATGACTTGCTTTATATCTTGTTGAGCTTACATTCGCGTTATATATTGATTAGTACTTAAAAGTGCATTTTTATCAAGGTTTTATATCATTATTTTGCAACTTGAAGTATCAATAACTCCTTAACTAGAGCATGTTTTATAATAACATGTCTAATAATATAAGATACCTTTAATTTATGGTAAATGTTCATCTTAAATGCAGGCTTATCATATAAATCAAAGGATTGATTGACAAGTTTAACTACTGAAATTGAGAAGACAAGATAGGGCTAAGCTTAGAAAAGATATGCTGGTTCAGTCCAAACTGGAACACCATTTGGTTATTGGATTATAACTGGAGCTATAGAACTTGGATTTAGGTCTAGTTTATATGTATGGAAAGCTAAGACATAGGCCTAAAACTTTCATGAAGAGACAAAGATTTAAAAGTGCCATTTTCGAGTTCAAATGGTAGCAACAACGGAGAAGTCGGAATCTGTCCTGCAGTCCAGACACTGTTCAGTGTTCAACCCATATCTCGAGTTCTAAAAGTCAAAATGAGCTTATTCTTGTTTTGTTGGAAAGCTGAGACAATTTCCCAGAACTTTCATGAAGACTATCTGTTCAAATTATGATGTTAGAAATGATATTTTATTCAGACAATAAGATAAGGATTGTCACCAAGTCAAGATGTGGCCACCCACTCAACAATTAGTCATCAAATCAATAGTTCCGAATTTTAGCCTATAAAAGGAGGCATTTGCCATGCATTTAGGCATCTTGGTTTTCAGATCAAGATCATGTTCTTGCTCTCTTTCTTTATATTTTTGTAATGCTTAAGTTTTGCTTTCATTAATCTCTTGTTTATGCCTTTCATTTCCTTTACTATACTTATATAATCATGTTCTCCTCTTGTTTATTTATGTTTCTCTTCTTCATTATGTTTTGCTAAGTTTATTATGTCAAGGTGAAAAGGTTTCACTAATGGTGTAAGAATAAGTATAGTATAAACTCAACATAGACTTTAATGTTTGATACTAACATGTTTTGTATTTATTATCTTACTCACTCTTAATACCTTGCTTGTTAAATGGTTAATCTAGATTTGTGTTGAACAACCCTTGGTACAATAAATACTTGCACTTTCATAGCCCAATTGTATGGTATAACCGACACTTGTGCTATGAAAGGAACTTGATTTGTTGTTAATACAAGTTATCACCATGAATACCTCATAATATTTACAAGTATTGACATTACTTGAATAAGATAATTAATGTAATCATGTTAACAATTTATAATCCGATTGGAACTTCCTTTGTGTGTAGTTTCCGGTCAAGTAATAAAAAGAGTTTACACTATACTTGTTTGAAATACCATTAATGGATCCTCTAACCTTGACAATTATTTTATCCTTTTTTAATCCTTACATCAATATCACATCTCAAAAGTTCTCTTCAACTCCTTTTCATTTATTGTTTATAATTTTATATAGTTAACCTCCATGTGGTTCGACCTTGGTCTTGTCGGGTTATTTATTACTTCGACATTCTTGCACTTTGGATAAGACATCAATCTTTTGATCGTGTCACATATATACATGAAGATGATAAAGGCATTAGAAATTTTAACCACTTGAGCCAAAAAGCCAACCTAAAACGTATTATCCTTAGTGAGCATCTTTTGAGCTTGTTTATCTTTTCTTTGCTTTACTCATGTGTAAACCTTAACTTTTTATATGTTTTCCTTTTCCCCTAGCCAAGGATTAGTAGAGCATATACTTGTTGATATCTCATGGATTATGGTTGGAAATTATGTGAAAAGAAAAAAAAAAGTGATGCTTGATGAAAAGATGGGCAAAGTTGCCAAAGGTGAAACAAAAAAAAAGTGTTCATTTATATTCTTCAGGTTTTACGTTGAAAGAGCTTGAAATCAAAAGAAGTTAAGCTTTGGTGATTAAAGATGGAAAATTTATGTATTTTGATGGGATATCCTGTTTCAAAAAATCAAATTTTTTAAGAATGCTTTACTTTCTTTGATTTTAACCTTTTCTTTTCCTTTCTTTTACCTCACCTTAACCTTAGCTCCATTACAACCAAAAGGTAAGACCTTTTGATTCATGCATTGCTTGTAATATGTTAGTAATGAAGATAACATTGAAGAGCAAGTTTATGGTAGAATATATTCATTGATTGAATTTGAGAGATTTAAACGCATAAGCCCTAAACTCGTGAGTGTTGGAGTGTATATCAATGAGAGGACCTATCACTTTGGCATGACATAAATTTCATTTAAATTCCAATGATTAATTGAGTTTTGAAGTTCGCATGTAAATGAATTCATGAAAAATCTGTACTCTTTATCCTTCTTGATTGTATTCTCATCTAGCATAAAAATCTAACTTGAACCTTCTTCGTGGGATCGACCCCTTGCTTGCTCTATACTATCTTGTGTGTTGTGTTTTAAGTTAGGGTAATTAATTTGTGCGATCATGACATCGCAACAATGCTTAATACTTCACAACATCATTTCCAATTTGGGTGGCCTGTTATTCCAACCTTTCAGCATGATAAGCTACTTGTTGGATCTACTTTGTCATTTGTCTTATCTTGTCATGGAACAAGGTGTTATCTACAATTAGTAATCTATTGCCGGTTGATAAAGCCTTATTACTTCTTTCCAGTACTCGTATCGTAGTCTCTAACTGTGTTACCTTAATCATTGCCCTTTACAACTTCTCTCTCTCAATGTCAAGCTCGATTATTTTAGAGTTAATTATAACTGCAAAGTTGTCAATATAGTCTTGACATTCTTGACACTCTTGCTTAATCCTAATTAACTATTCCTTAATCTCAAAGTAATGGCTTCTCAACTCTTTCAGCTCCTCCTCTTGGATTTCCAGCTCAAATTACAATACCATGATTCGTCCTTTTGAAAACTCAGCTCTCCTCTAGTAGTCTCTTATATCAGACTCAGCGACTTTCCTAGCACTTCTCTCTTACTCAGACTATGCCATATATTGGGACTGGATTTTTCTTTCCTCTTTTATGTCAATCTTGGCTAATCGATTTTTCTCTTTTTTAGCTTCCATCTTCTTTCTAAAGCTATCTCTTTCTTTCTTCAAGGTATCTATCACTTCCTTGTCGGTATTTATCTTACTTTTGCTTGATCTCTTGACTTTGGCCAACTCTTTATCTGTTATTACATGTTTGTTAGCCATCTCATCATATTCGGTCATTCCAGTCCTTCATCTTGGATAACTTTGGCTATTTCCTCGGCTACCTTTACCTTTTTCCGCCATTTTTTTACTTCCCCTTGATCATTCATCAAAGTTAATAGTTGTTCATCCTTCTTTTCCAATTGCTGGTTCAAGTAATTCCTCATCTTATCTTCTTCTTTCAACTCCTTTTCCAGGAGCTATCGCTACCCTTTGTTGTGGTTGAGATCAATTCTACACCATTCTAGCTGCTTTCTTAACTCTTCCTCATTATCAATCATTTTTCTTTTTGGTTGTTCCATTTTTTATTCTAAAAGTCTAGGCTTTGAGAATCCTATCACTCTAGATAGCTCTTCATTTCTCTAAATTGCATAATTCTGATTGAATGAGAATTCAACTCCACTTTTTTCTTCACCAACAGAGGCCTTTCCCAGTCTTATCTAATAAGTTATATCTTTTTAAGGGATGATTGATGTCTGAATAGGTTGATGAAATCTATTAATCCCTGAGATCTCAATGCATACTGCATTCCACCCAATTTTCTTGTTACAAACGAAGGTGCATAACTGATGTATCTTGATGCAACCATATTATTCGATAGTTTCACCCATATTTAAATAGTGTTTTGCCTATGTTTTATATATAAAATGCCTTGATATTCTTTGTTTTATGTTTTGAAGGCACTTTTGGATGAAAGATGCAAAAAGGAGTAAATTGGAGGTAATTGGCAGATTAGACCTTCAATCGATGTTTTATGCAGAGCGTGAGTTCTAGAGATCAAAACGAAGTCATTCTAGTGGCATTAAAAAGCTAACATCCATACCTTTCTGGAAATATAAGCTAAGAAAATAAAATAAGGAAGAGCATGGAAATTGCAGCCTTCAAAGTCAAATCTTGCAATCTGCCAATGTTGACCTTTAGGCATTCCAACTTGAATATCTTGAGCTAAAGACATCCATTGGATGTAAACTTAATTGTTTTAGATTCCTGACTCAAAGACCTATCAACGCTCCAAAGTTCAGTAAAAAATGATGTCATATGAGAGAGATATGATTTTTCAAAGATGACAACTGAATTTTGCCAGCAAATAGGTTTCATGAAGAAACGGGTCCAAATTATGTTTCGAAGCATCTAAACCGACATCCTAGTTTTTATTTCAGAAATTTAGCTCTTTTAAGTCAAAGCTTGAATATTTCATGCAAGGCTATTTCTTCTTTTTTAGGAAAATAGTTATTGAAGTACTTAAATGTAAATTGTCTACTTAAGGGAGAACTATTTTGTAA
>Ga0307515_10025346_pt1 | contig 10266 bp, 9 predicted proteins | sample 17_EM_MG_FD_194513 | JGI IMG/M metagenome (GOLD analysis project Ga0307515, IMG submission 194513) | Populus trichocarpa ectomycorrhiza microbial communities from riparian zone in the Pacific Northwest, United States - 17_EM | ecosystem: Host-associated > Plants > Roots > Unclassified | place...
AGAGTTTCATACAAGCATATACCGATATCAAGACATAACAGATACTCGTATAAATATTAAAGAAAATAAATGTTATATCAAATATAATTTGATTCAACAAAATACGAGTGCGAAATCAAGAATGAATAAGTATTAAGAAAATAAAGTTATTATATATACACACACACACACACACACACCAATTGTACTCATCATCTAAACAATACACAAATGTATTTATATTACATGTACATTAAAGATTATCTCACTCACTCGAAAAACAAAAACAAAAACAAAAGATAAATGAATGCAAAACCAGAGACTACTGAAGATCGTTAGGAGAAGCGTTAACAGAACCTATAATGGATATGGAAAACACTAAAAATCGACTCAAAGAAAAATAACATAAAAGATTAAAATTAGAGACCGAAATGTAATTATAAAGCTGAGCTGATTTACCTGATTGATCTAGAACATAAATCAAACCGATCAAACCTAACATACTCGATTAACCCTATTATTGGTTCAGCTAGTAAATTAAAATGACCAACTGATCGACCGTCACCACAAGCCAATTGGTCAACCACCGATTTAGACTAACCGGTTGATTGGCAACATCAAACCAACTAGTTAGTTGGTGGATTGAGATTTTCAAAATCCCGATATACCAGCCTTCAAATCCACAGATCCTGTAATTAAACAATTTATTATATAAAAACTCATAATTTCAATCATCTAATGTTAAGCTAACTAACACACTAATACTTTAATAAAATCCCTTAAATCATTCAATTACCAAATTGATATAAAAACCTGAAACACTTCATTAATCATTCCACAATTAATTATTAAATCTCTAATAAAAAAAAACAGCAGAAAAGATAATCACCATACTTGCTTCCTTCTTTAACCCTTCTTAAAACTCAAAAGCTGGAGTTTAGATAGAGCTGAATCTTTGATATAATTGAAAGAAAATTTACCTCAAGGGAGGGAGAAGAGAAGAAGGGAAAACCAAATTCCTCTTTAAATACACATGTTAGATTATGTTCTTGGGTTTGGGCTGGACTTGAGTTTGAGTTTGATGGGCCAAAACAATGGTTCTTGCATTTATATGTTTATCTGATCTGTAAAAGTATTTCTTAAGTTTATATATATATATATATATATATATATGCTTTGCAATTTAACAAAGAAGCTAAGTGATGGGAATCATCCGTAGTTTAGGGTACAAGGCATCCAATCTCTGCACGACTAGAAGAACTGAAATCATCTACATCGAGAAATCTCAAAATCCTCTGATCGTAAGACATTCCACCATTCCCTTCTGTTTAGCCACAGCACTACAGCATAGCCCTGATAGCTAAAATATCCTGTCGAGGACGACACGACGTGCTTAGTCTGGCTAGACGGCTCTGGTAATCTCAGCTATCAATAGAGACAGCACTGGTTTTCACTTGTAAAGTCAATGTCACTGCCTCAAAGCAGACTGCTCCTTTTCTCTTACTATTATCACTATTATTTATTCAACTGTGAGCTGGGTATCCTTGAGACTAAAAGCCTGTTTGTTGTTATGGGCAACCGCGATAACGAACAGAACCTAAGTACCTTCAATATTGAGTCCCAGGTCAGCTATCGACGCCTTAAACACACGTAAGCTACAGGTAAATTCAAGAGAAAATTATTTCTTACAACCCCCCCAGATTAGAGTCCGAGATGATAATTGTTGACCTGTCCAGCAATCTTACAATATTTCCAGCTTTGATCTTTCTTGCTTCAGTATCTAACGACTCCCTTCAAGAACAACATGCTGGTCGTAGAGCATCAGATTGACTAGGAGCTGACGGCCAGCAGAGACCTTTAAAAACGGGTTTGAGGTGTCAATATTGTAATGAGCACGAGTGTTCTCCCTCTCCTTTGCTTCAAAGCCTGTTGGCAAAATAAGTTTTAAGTTTGTCATTTATTTAGCAATATTGAATTATAAATTTAGGATTAATGTATAATAAAATTATCTTCAGACCCAAGGCAGCCTGTCAAAAATGGCAATTCTCTTGGAGCACTTCTGATGTATTTAATTTTGTTTTGCAGAGAGGCAGTTAGTTTGCATGTCAAACACAGTCCTTTGCTTATTGATTTTTAGACCATTTGTTCAAAAGGGAGGAGCACACTGTACAAGTTTTATGAATTTTTTTTAAAAAAAAAAATTAACACAGTAGATAAAAAATAACACAATTCAAAATTTATTTGGGAAAATAGTAAAGTTGTTGGCAGATACGATTTTAAAAGCTATCTTAAATTTTGACTATAAAAAATAAATCAACAAGTAAAAATAGTTATATATAAGATAGTATTAATGTTTTTTATGTGAAATTAAACAAGATTTATATATATAAGATAGTATTAAAAACTGATTTGCAAGGATTAAAATTTACAGCAATTTAGTTAAGATAAAATCAATGTACATCTATCTTTTTAAAATTTACTGGTTTTAATTATAAAAAATATATTATCTTAACTAAATTTGGGAGTCTTTGGGAGGGGAGCCTGTACTTGCACTTTTTTCTATTCGGAAGAGCTGCTCCAGAGTATTATGTGCCTAGGGCAAATACAATCACCATAGCATTTTTAACATCATTTTGCTCGTCTTTTTTTTCTCTTTTTTTAATGTTTCCCACTCCTTGTAACATCTCTTTTTGTGGAAATACAAGAACTAGAGTCAATTTATCAAATGCTCTGAAGATCTTCGACAAATGAGACGGCTGTAACGAGGAAAGAAAGGGAAACCAAACAATGCCAATAGCTCGCTATATTATTACACGAAGGAAATTGCAAACAAATGATAGGTCTGTCTGGCTTGGAAATAAGAAATCAATCCACAAATTCTCAGCCGAGAAAATAGAAGCCTCTTCCAGAAATATTAGCTTCTTTTTCCTCCTCCCCACTTTAGAGATTTTTTGAAAGTGGGGATACAAACAGGAATTGAAACACACGATAAAAAATAATGGTCAATCAGAGATCAAAGATCACAAATCACTCACTATTTTACACAGGAACAGTATGACGAGCAGCAAGAGTTGACCAGCCTTTCTTCTTGGTTAGTTTGTAGTCTTGGGCTGCAATATTTGCACGAGTGACCATAAGATATCCATTCTATGCATAGTTCTGTTGTTCTGCCCCTGAAAAATTCAAAACGCAAAACTGATTAAAGAAGGAAAAAAAAAAAAACACTGCAGTTTGCTGGATAGAGAAGGCCGTGGATCTATAGAACCCATCGATTTGTAATTCGGAAATACTTTAAGGAAATCATTGAGACTTGCTCCCATTGTAACAGATAATTCAGACATACCTCAACCACGAAACATATCCATGTCTTCTCACCATGCACTTCTGTGATTCCTTTCAATATTGTCAGGCCTAAACTTCTGATAGCTTCTGCTACCTCAAGAAAATCATTGCACTCCTCGCATAACATCTGCATAGATCAAAAGGATACTTTTGAGTATTGAGAAGAAACAAAAGCAATGAAAAATAAGTGGCTGCAAACCTGAAACAAAGGAATGCAATGATTTTCTGAGTTTATGTTTCCAAAGAAACAACAACAGACCGATCTCATAATTTACAGATCCAACATATATTTACCTCTACAAGCATCTGTCCGTTTTTGTTTAGATTTTCTACTATTATTGATGAGACCTTTAGATGGCCGCCCACCTCCACTGCCCAGCTTGAACCCTGTTCATATTTGGAGGCATCTGTTCCCTTCTGATGCATCTGTAAATTCAGCCATTCATATACGTGTAAGCAGCAGAAAAATAATATATAACAGAATATAATAATATGCTCTCCCGATGAAATTGTACAGTTCAAGTTGCTGCTTATTAAACATCAAGATGATAAAATCATCTGGCAACAAAAGATTGCAAACTGAAGCATGTCAGTCAATGTTGAGCAATGATGATACTATCAACTAATAGATAGATAACAGAATTTAAAAATTTGCATATATTGGTGTAAATTTCTTACAGAGAGCAAACTCCAGAAATCACTACCAACAACATGGAGGATTGAGAATTTAAAATTTCCATGAGTAAACATATGAAGGAGGTTGCCCAGGCCACGGAGCACAGATACAGAAACAGGGCCCTTGCAGGGAACATGTCTGACCTACCTTCGGTTCAGCACATTTATCGAGCTTGTCAGCATGCTTTGTAATGCTTTCTAGAAAGAGCATATGCTTGATTGTGCGCTCCAGCAACGAATCTATACTGCACTGCAATTTATAAAAAAAAACCTTTAGAACATATCATACAAAAGATTTCCCTGACTAGGAAATGTGACTGGTAAACAGTCAAAAAATCAGCTCAACCATGGAACAGTTACCTTCGATCCACTGGGCACAAGCTCTCTCAGCTCCTTGATGCGATCTTGGATCAGTTGCCTGTCCCTTGGCCGAGGCCTGAATTTTTCACCAGGTTTAGCCCTTTTTTTGCTGTTCTTAGCTGGTTCTGCATGCTTATCCAACTGCTCAGTACAGATGCTTGTACAAGTTGACAAAAACCCTTTAGAAGACATTCCACCAAACACTTCTGTTGAGTTAGAGAAATTCTGTGCATCCTCTTCAACAACAGAGGACGGGTTAATTGAATAGCCTGCTGAATTGAAGATATGCTTAGTCTGGATAGAAGGCTCTGGCATTTTCTCAACCGTTAATAGAGACTGCACTGACTTACAACTTGACTTCTCACTTTTAACATCACTGCCACTATGGCAAGCATTGCCTACTACTGCTTCTAAAAGGTTCTCTGTGCCAAAGTCAAATGTCATCTGGCTGCTACTCATCCCCTCTGGCATCTCAAAACCATTTACAGCTTCACTCTTTCCTGCTTGATAATCAAAGGGCATACATCTGTTGATGAAAGATGGTCCTAGAGCTTCAAGCAACTCACAACCAGCAGAGAACTTAAAAGTGTCTGATGCATTGAAATGAGTTGATTCTGCTTGATGGTCCAGCTTCTTCTCCAAATCCTTTTTGAGTGTTATGTTTGAAGATTCAGGTGCATCCAACACCAATTTTGGATAGAGATTGGTGCCATCAGATTCACAGATGGTTGCGTCAAAGAGGTCTGCAGGGATGCCTGCAAGGTCAGCTCCAAGCTTGTCATTTGGAAGTATAAGATCAGATGGATTAACTTTGTCCTTCATAAAACTATTTGAATGCATAGTCACATTGTGTTCTGATCTCCGGCCCAGATCTTTCCAGACATTGGTCTCCCCTCCATACATCTGGTCACTAATTATATTCATCCCTAGTTGACTCTGGTGATCCAAATAGGAGGCATTTGATCTCAGATGAAGTAATTTGATGCTTTCATCATTTGTTGGTGTCGATATTTCAAGCACTTGTTTATTTCTCAATCCAGCTGCTGTTTTCTGATGAATATCAGGAAGGAAAGAAATGTAAGAAGAACTACAACTATGGTTTTGTCAAAATGAGAATAAAGGCAACAAATCATTTGGTTCTTCCTTCGCATCTTCACATATGATTGCATAAACCATCAGGAAAACCTTTGAAGCCAAATAGGTAGATCTGGCTGAGAAAGGAAGCATTTTAGTATTACCAAAACCTCTAACATCTCAACCTGTTTAGACAATAATTCTTTATAGATGTGAGCATGCATGCACTTATCCACATCCATGTCTGCACACACACATGCACATAGAGAGAGGGGGAGAGAAAGAGAGTTACCGGACATAATGCATTCTTCATACTATGTTGTAATGGACCACTAACATGCCTGACTGAGGAATCTTGAAGGGTGAAAAAGACATCTTTGATACGTGTCACCAAATTAACATCCTCAATAACCTGCTCAACCCAAATGTGAATATAAAAGAAAAATTAGATGGCAATGACAAGTATATGACCAACCTTACAAATTCAGAGCAGAATTTAACACTTTAACCGGCAATTGACCCACCTTACACCAACCATGTGATGATTAAAATTACTTAAACAACTCAAAAATAGTGAGATATTCTCTTCAGATAAAGTGAAAATGTAACACATCTCGAGTCCAATATCAATTAAGAGTGCAAGCTCGCAATTTTGGAGGATGAGCTTATGATGTTACAAACGGTAACAGAGCCAGTAACACTTGACTAACTAGCATTTCTGGTGAGCAGCCTCATGTCTTAGGGGAGTGTTAAACTGGGATGCAAGCAGAGCTCTGGCTCATGGGTGCATTAATTTTTGGGGGATGTATGTGTGCTCCCTTGCAAGAAAGCAAGGTTTAAAAATTAAAGCCAGTCATGCTCCAAATCAAATATCAGGGGCGTGCGAGAGAGGCCTCGGGTACAAAAACCAAATTTGATGATCTCAATAGCAACTCCAGCTACAACTTTGACAAATATTAGCTGGTCATTCTAGGGATTCAAGGCATAACTAGACCCTCCATTGATTCTTTTTCAACTTGAGAAAACCTTAAACAGAAATTGAATGCCACCACTTAGTCTCTGCATACCAATAACAGATGCCAGCCTACGACTCTGATTGTGACTGCCTACAACAGCCTAGTACGTGTCTAAAAGTGAGGATCTCAATGAAAGCAGAAATGCATTGTATATTTCAATGAATCTTGTAGAAAACACTGCAACATCAATTTGGTTCAAGTAATCAATAAACATGCATGTAAATGACAGTGATTAATTAGTCAGAAATTTTCTTACTTTATTCGAAGAGCCAAGCTGTACAACTCCATATGGCACGACAGCGACAACAACAATGGTCTGCAGAGAAAAACAAAAACTATTTCATCAATGTAACAGCTTATTTTAGTTGGTAGAAAGAAAGGATATCAAAACATAAAGCACCAAGCAAACCCTGAAAACCCAAATAATTTTTGTTTCGGCCCCTTATGGGACAAGAAAAGCATACATTAGATTGGATATCAGAAAATCTTAACAGAAGTTATGAGTTGTGTCCCACTTGTAGCAGTCTCAACACACAGAAACAGACAACCATTGACTCGTTAGTGAACGGGGAAAAACAAGCATTGGAATATATATCATTCACACAAGAAGTGAAATTAGTTTTAGTCGTTGTTTTGTTTTCAAGTCAACATGGAAACATTAAATGCAGCAATGAATTCATTCAGTCTCATCCTATGTCATTATGACAATGAGCAATGAAAATATCACTGATCTATTGAGAAAACAAAAAATAAAGCAGGCATACCTTGATCCCAGCAGAAAACTGACTTTGCCAGCCATCGGAGAACTGAAAACCTCACAGTGAAAAAGAAAACCTCACAGTGAACATACATTGTTTATATTTTCCAACGGGAATATTTAAAAAAGTATAATTCTATAATTGCATTTCAAGGATGTAATTCTACAATTGCATTTCAAGGATATCCTTACCTCATGTGATGAGAAGGAACTTGCAGCATATTTATCAGCAAAGATCCACTGATGCTTTCCACTGACTGCCACCTGCCCAACTATCCTGTAAAACCAAGCATGAATCCAACTCAAACATGCTGATAAGCACAGGGATCTTTCAAAAGTGACAATCCAAAAAAATCTTAAATTAAATTCTGCTTTTTAATCAGATACTTGCAGGAGGGGGGGGGGCTAAGAAAGAAAAGCATGAAGAATTCAAACGAGGAGGAAATGATGTGAAGCATGCTCAAATAAAACACTTTCCTAACGCTATTGACAATTTAAGGAGCAAAATCCATCAGTGAATAACTCATACCCTTCGCCTAGAGAGTATACATGATACGACATCTTTGCCACAGCCAATCCAAGCGGGTCACGAGTATAATGCCCACCATGCAATTTTTCTTGTGTCTGACTGAAGCATTTGCTCTCAAAGGCATCATGTTGCTCACAATTTTCATAGTAACCATCTTCCCAAGTTAGCACCCTATTAAATATTTAAAACAAAAAAACAAGAATAAATTTGAAGTAACAATATATATCCTCGAACTCATAACCAACCATACCCAAAAGTTAAACATAACTAAATTATAAACTTAAACTAACTGCATATAATCAGAATTGCTACAAGTAACTAAAGATGAAACAATATTGAAGTAAAATCTGAAGTAACTTACATGCGAGCACGATGTTTAAGCTTCCAGAAAACAGCATAGTTCCAATCAGTATTGAAGCAGAGGCTCCTCAAAGTATTATGCAAGTCAGCACCCATCCCAGTCCTTCCCCTTCCCCTCTCAAAATTCCGAAGTCAAAAGGCTCCTCAGTGCAAATTCCACTACCAAGAACCCAACTTTGTCAGTGAAACAAAAACCCCACCCTCAAAACAAAAACCCTACTTTCGTCTAAGCTAGCTTCCTCTATAAGATCCTCTTCCTGCCTGTTTTCTCCTTAACCCAGCTCTTGCTTTTATCGGTGGTCCTACTGTAGCCAAAAGCAGGCGATCTCTACCCATTCCCTCACTCATACACCACCCTCTTTTCACTCACTAACACCCAATTTAACAACAAAAAAAAACCTAAAAAACTCACAAATTCAAACAACACTAAACTCCAAACTTTCAAGATAAAAAAACAAGATTTCAAAAGAGCAACATTCACTGTATTTAGCCATGAATCTTAGTAAAATTGAATTCAATCTCTCTAAAAAATCAAGCCTGATGAAGATGTGAACTTTGCAATACAGGTCTAGCTAATATCGGACGACATGGATCACACTCAAACAATGACCGTGATTTTGAAAAATCATACAATTAATCAGAAGATTATCTTGCAATTTTCACACGGAGAATTTGATTCCAATAAACCCTTAACTGTAGAGAAAAGAAACAGGGAAATCAAGGGTTTGCTTTAGATTCTTGAGAAAGGAGTAAAGTTGGAGTCTTTTTGGCTAAGAGAAGTGAGGGTTGAAGTCAAGAAAACCCATGCTTTTTCATCGGCAAAGATATAAAGAGTGAAAAGAAGCTTTTTTTCTCCTTACCCCCTTCCTTTACTGAATCACTGTTTCCTCCTCTACAAATTCTAGAGAGATAAAGTAGAGAGAGGGCTTCAAATCCAATGGCTTTTAATTCCGAGTCTCTTTTTCGGAGTTCAAGACTATTTTATAATATATAAATACAATAGAGCAAGTAACAGCAGCCGCTATTTGGCGCACTCTGTTCACTTTAGCTTTTCTGACGTGAAAATGAAGGCAAAAACGGTGAGATACGGGTGTCGTTTCAAACCTTGGCGCTATGTGTGAGTGCGTCATCTCTTACCCTGCGCATCATAGCGCGCACTTTAAACCTCTCTCTTGCTCCCTCCATTTTCTTCACACAGTTGGGGGGGACTAGGGTTTTTGAGGGATATTATTTATGGATGGATGGATGGATGATAAAAAGAGGGAGAAAAAGAGAGGGTAATGTGTTATGAGTGCACTTTCTAGGTAGTGTTATGTTATGGCCAACAAAATGATGCCCAAGTGAAGAAAATGCTTCTTGTCTTTCTACTGCAATCTCTTTTTTGTGAAGAGGGGTCTTGTCTTTCTTTCCTTCCCCTACATTTCTCAATGAACCTTTTTTAAACCCAATGAACTTACCCATGGGGATGACCCTTTTCATCCATCATTTTATTGCTACAAAGGTTGTCACACCCACACCACCATCCTTCCATTGCAAATTGTACACGTCCATGTTCTTTTATGAAATTCGCATTTTCAAAATATCAGAAGCAACATCTCTTTTCTCGATGGAGGTTTCGCATTTGCAGCAAAAACGATATTTATCTAAATTGTTAGTGTGTTTAAAATCGTCTTGATATACTTATGTCAAATACATATTTTTTTAAAAAAATATTATTTTGATGTATTTACAAGCAAAAAGTATGTTAAAATACAATCGATACTGGAATACCAAAGGAGCTCGGATGCTAAAATATCAAAAGCAACATCTCTTTTCTCGATGGAGGTTTCGCATTTGCAGCCAAAACGATATTTACCTAAATTCTTAGTGTTTTTAGATCGTCTTGATATACTGATGTCAAATATATTTTTTAAAAAAAATATTATTTTGATGTATTTACAAGCAAAAAGTATGTTAAAATACAATCGATACTGGAATACCAAAGGAGCTCGGATGCTAAAATATCAAAAGCAACATCTCTTTTCTCGATGGATGTTTCGCATTTGCAGCCAAAACGATATTTACCTAAATTCTTAGTGTTTTTAGATCGTCTTAATATACTAATGTCAAATATATTTTTTAAAAAAAAACAATATTATTTTGATGTATTTACAAGTAAAAAATATATTAAAAAT
>Ga0307515_10025348_pt1 | contig 10266 bp, 7 predicted proteins | sample 17_EM_MG_FD_194513 | JGI IMG/M metagenome (GOLD analysis project Ga0307515, IMG submission 194513) | Populus trichocarpa ectomycorrhiza microbial communities from riparian zone in the Pacific Northwest, United States - 17_EM | ecosystem: Host-associated > Plants > Roots > Unclassified | place...
AAAAAAAAATCGACAAATATAATTTTGAAAAATAAAAAAATAAAATAGAAAAACTATGTGGAAAAACATCGCAGCAATCCACAGTATTTTAAAGAAAAAAATTACAAGGCAAAAATTTTAACCAGATCAATATTTAAAAAGTAAAATCAACAAAAATAATTTTGAAAAAAACAAAAGAAAAAATAAATGAAAAAAAAAAGATAAAATAGGAAAGTTGAAAAAAAATAATTTTGAAAAAAAAACGAAAAAAAAAAGAAAAAAAGAAAAAGTTAGCAAAAAAAAAAAGAGGAAAGCACTGTGGATTACTGTTGTTGTAATCCACAGTGCTTTGTGTGTGGGGGAACAGTGATTCCCCCACACCATTTAGATAGTGTTATAATATAATGAGAGCATTATTATTTTTTTGTTAATTTTTAAAATTTACTTTGATTAAGATTACAAAGAGTAGTTTTCAAAAACTTAACTACAAACTCAAAAAATAATAAAACGATGTGTTCAGAGCAATTTTTTTTTTTAAAAAAAGTGAATATGTAGGATTTTTTCAAGGTGTTTTTTGACAAAAAAAAATAAAAAAAATATATGTATATACATAATTAAATAAATTAAGAATTATTAGTGTCAATAAATACTAAAAAAAATTGTTATTGTTTACTAAAGACTAAACAGAAAAATCGCTACATATTAAAATTGTCTCCTTTTTGCCCTTTTCATTTACAAAACTCCTTTTATTGTTTGAATGAAAACAATCCGAGTTTTTGCTAAATAACTAATGATATTTACTGATAGAGCATGCCTGTCTTCCATGTATTATAATGGAGGAATTTAAGTAGGAGAAATTTCATATTAATTCATACGTTATTTAAAAGTTTATTTTGGATCAATACATTTGTATATCGCCCTCCTCCAAAACTAAATTACAAAAGTGTTCTTGTGTTCTGTAATTTAACCTAGAAAAAATTACAGTGAAAACGCATGCATTTCACGATGCAAGAGTCCTGGAATTATTTGATCGAAGAACTCGCATCCTTGACCGGATCAACAGCTTTCCAGACATCTCAAATCTCATGTGAATTTTTAAACAGAAATTGTCCAAGCAATATTGAACCTTGACATCAATAATAATAATAGTAATAAAAAACAGCTTTAAAACCTAATGAATGCTCGAGCCATCATCCTATTTTCAGCTATCTGATTTATATATGATGAATGGGGGAATGCTTTTAGTCTGCTCATCCAAGAGGAAAACATGCTTAGAGGGTGGCCTCATCGTCCTCCCACAAGCCCATGGCTCGAACCACCCAGGCTGAGACAGCAACCACTAGCGCTGCAAAGAGGAGAGAAACAATGGAATCAGTCACAGGAGACCTTTTGAAGAGGTGAGCGGGCAAGCACATGACCTCTCCTGGCACGTCTAGTGGAACTCTAACAGTCCCCTCCTGTTCACACCCTTGCGAAAACGAAGATATTGTCAATACAAATGCAAACTCGGGGGAGAACGAGGCCACTGCCACTGTCAGCGTTAGGAGAGACGTCCATGTAGCAGAATAGAGTATCAGAGGCCATGAAAGCCGATGGCGGAGAGATGTGAAGGGGAGAGACATCATCAATAAAGGGTTTGAAAATACTGCAGCTGAGAGATACTGTTAATATATAATTGGTGGGGGGAGAATTAGATTGACCTAACCTCAACCACTTCTATCATCTGGAGGCGATATTGTCGTTTAAGCAAGTGACCTAATGCAGGTGACATTAATAAATTAAGAAGATGAGACGTGAGTCAGCTATATTGACTTCCGAGATGGAGCTGATGAGCTCGGATTTGACAGGAGAACCACTCTATCTATGGCAGAGAGTGTCACCTGTCCATACGTGAAGAGCTGGTGTCAAATTCGTCTGTAAAGGCGTCATCAAGTGGATACATTAACCGTGTTCTAATTGCCCAGGAAAGCGCAATAAACACTTCCCTTCTCATTATCTGGGATCGTAGGATCAAATTTTTGTTTTCCACAGAAATGTGCAACAGAGAGCCTGATGGACTTGTTCCCTATTCTCAGATACGATTAATGCCATTGCAATAACCAGCCTATTGATTCAAGATGGGAGCTGAATCAGCTATTGAAATGTTATTGTTTTTCATGACCCTCGTCGTTATATTGCAGTTTGAAGCAAACTATCATTTTACCAAGTGGTAAAATGTATGTTTTACAGAAAAATGCCACGGCTAAAGAAATCACCAAAGCATGACATGAAAAATTCAAAAGAGAAGAAAAGCATAATGGCCGCCATCAACTCGGGGAGGAGAAAGCTTTCTCTATCCGGAGACTCAATACCAAGAATCCACCTGCTGCTACAAACAGTGCTGCAAGCATAATTTCCACCATCACCTGCAGCGAGATGTATGGGTTGATAAAGAACACAACTGCAATGGAAGCACTTTGCCAGACCTTGAGTTGTGCAAATGCTCCTTCCTGTCACAGAAAAAATCAATACCAAAAGTTGGATTGCAAAACTGCTTAGAACATTGAATGAATTACAGTATTTACAGGGGATTGCACTTCATAGAAGCTCTATTTATTTCATGGAAGATAAAGTTAGGTTTACAGGTGTGACTGACATTGTATAACCATCAAAGTAACAAGGGTAGAATTGTATGAGCATATGAAAGGATAATCAAAGTGTAAAGAAACCAAGTTCTGGGCAGAATACACAACAGAAACAAAAGTTATTTAACAAATTGATATCTTCTCCCCTGGAATTTGTGTAGAACACCAAATCTTTTACTAATCCAGAGACATTAAGAAGAGGCTATGACTCTTGCAGAGCAAAACTCACAACAAAAGGAAGAGATGATCTATTAAATAAATAGAGTTAACGGATACCGTATCATGCTTGAAAAGTATTCCAAGCAAAGCACTAAGTTGTGTATTGATTGCTCCATCACCAATGCCCAACATGGCTGCCATGAGAAGTGGGTATACAATGCCAAGTACCCCACTAGTTAAACTGCAATATGGCAAGGTTGAATTGTAAATTGGAAAGATGATCTTCAAATTAAATAGTAGAGAACTTCATGTTCCCCAAACCTTTAGTACAGCAATACTACAAAAGCAGATATCAAAATACCTGTATTTAAGCAGAATCCAGAGAAATACAACAGCCTGAAGAAAAAGTCCAGCAGAGACAATCCACGTGATTGAAAAAATACCAGAGGTGAGTCTTCCAGCAGTGAAGGAACACTGAGACAAGTTCCAATAACAAGTTGAGACTAAATATCTACATCACTCAGTCAAATAATTAAAAGCAGCATCAGTTTGCACGGGATTCTGCCTTTTTTTAGCAAGCATAGAATATTATAATTTGATCCCTATAACAGACCCAATTCAATTATCAGCACATCATAGTAGTTATTAAGAGAAGTTCCAATTCAATCTCAAAAGAATATGATTATTGATTATTCAATTAGTACAGAGAAGCTAAGGAAGAAATTCTTTTCGCATCTATGATGCGCATTATGGTCCAAGGGAGAGCACATATTTGGTTATTCTACAATTTTTGCAGGAACAAGGACAGGTGGAAAGACTTGCGGATCTGATGCATAGGAATCAACCAAGGCACTACAGCAAGCTGTTGCAACTGAAATAAGAGAAACAATAAAATAAAACATTCCTATGGAACTTACTATTGTATCAAAAGCACCGTATACTGCCATCGAACCCCCAACACCAGACACACCTAGTGCTGGAGTTGCAATTTTCTCGGTGAATTCAGCCCTAAAATGAAAACATGCTCCAGGATTAACAAAAGAATACAAAGTTAAAGGGAAAAGGAAGGAAGAATACTAGTTCGGCCATCCCAATCTAGTAGTTGCTTCTCTTTCAGATTGTCACCAGGATAGCCATAAGAAAATCTCTAGTTCAATGTATATTTACCATACAAATGCTTGTTGTAATCCTGAATATGCAATCAAGGGGATGATCAATAGCATGCGTACATCAAGCAAAGGAGTGATAACTGACTTCGACAGTGATGTTAGAGAAGAATATAAACTGACAGAAGAATCTTTAGGGCCCTCCTCTCCTCCATCAACCCTTTTACTTAAGAAGCACACTAATATGGTACCTAAGGTCATACTACAAAGAAACACAGTGAACAATAAAGTTGTACCGCTGGTACTTCCCTCCTGCAATATGTGCAAGAAAATGAGATCAGAAGAAATGTATTAAGTCCACATCTGCATGACATGAAATGACAACAGAATTACAGACTAATGTAACTTATTATCACTACTTACCAGAGCCTGCTTAAGCTAAGCGTCACTTGGACACTGACCCAAGATCTCCACTTAACAAAAGATCTCAAGAATAAATAAAGTATATTTATCACTTATATTTTATGAAATGAAGATTACCATTACTTAACAAAAGACCCCAAGTACAAAATGAAGATTGTCCAAGATTCTACTTGTCATATATACATAAAAAATAAAAAATAAATATATTTTTTAAATATTTTGAAAAATCTAATTTATAGTTTTGTCCAAAACCACTATTCATCTTCAACCTGCTCTGGTACTTACCAGCACAGAGCAATTTTCCATGTGCACCTTATTAACTTATTTTATTCTATAAAAAGTAAAGATTCTCTTAGATATGCAAAATTAACTTTTTTGTAAACCAAATGAAAGAAAACAATCAATCGTCAAAGCTTCGCAATGGTAAAAAGTCCAGTCTTTTGTTCTTTTAACTGCCATTAATGAGGAAAAAACAAAAAATAAACAAATAAGGTTCTGACTTATACTATCTCCCTTTAAAAGTGTTGTTTTGGGATTTTTTTTTTTTTTTTTTTACCAAACATACCTCTAACTTGATTTATTTTTGTCGAAAGTTGTTAATGAAAAACAAGTTTTGAATCATGACTCAAAGGAAAAGTTACTTTTCATAAGCCATGCCAAAGGCACTCTAAATAAATAGTGAACCCAGAAGAACAGCACTTGCAGTTCCATTTCCCAGAGAAGAGCAAAACCAAACAAGTAAATAAACAGTGAACCAGAAGAACAGCACATACGGTTCCATTTCTCAGAATAGCAAGAGAGATTAGATTTCCAACAAACTGCAAAATCAAAAGAAAAAGGGCGAATATCAGATCTTTACAAGCTTAGCAAATTAGAATTCACCATTAAACTCAATCATTCTGGCTAAAAAGCAAGCAACCAAATTTGTCAAAAAGTTGTTGAAAAGAGGGAAGAGGGAAGAGGCACCTGGTGGCTGGCAAACATTCCCCAAAATTCTCCATTGAAGTTGCCAATTACAGTTCCTTCATGTAAGTGGTAATCTCTCGCTTGACTGCGTGCCGTGGAAGTGAGATATGTACCCTGGTGGACCATAATATTACGGTGAGGAAACATACACAAGCATAATGATAAGAGAATAATGATCCTGAAAAATCAACTAGCACCTGTCCAACCCATATTATTGAAGCAGCAAAGCCAAGGTACAAAGAAGCCGGTACCATCGTATACCTGTAACGGAAACAATTAGACAATATGTAAGCAAATTCAATCAAAATTCAGTCATTAGGCCATGCCCATCACACACACACACACACACATATATATAAAGTTGATCAAAATTAAAAGAAAAGCGGTGATTACCAAGTGGGCTTCAAATTAGCAGCAATGAACAGCCAATAACCAGAAGTACCGAGAAGCACAGCATTCTTTGACCCCATAAATCGAACCACCGAAGAAGCAATTAAAGAGAAGAATGTGAAAGACACATACAGTATCCCTAGGGAAATGGTGCCCATATCATCCTTCTGAAAAAAGAAAAAAAAATTAAAAAAATGATGAAATTCAAGCCAAAGGAAATCTATATATAATATATAAGGTCCTCACAGTATTGAGAGTGGTCTCTAAGTTCTGAGCAGCACCATAGGCAAGGAAGATCAACAAAAAAGCAGAGCTCAAGATATGAACATCTTTCGTGTGGTTCCTAAGAGTCTCCGAATTATCAACAGAAGCAGCAGCAGCAGCAACAAAGGGTTCCTCTTCGTCTCTATTATTATCCATAGAGGCCATTTTTCTTTCTTTCTTTTGACTTGTGTGATTAAATGAGTCTCTTCTTCTCCTCCTCCTCCTCCTCCTCCTACAAATATATATATATATATAAATATAAAGAGAGAGAAGAAAGGAGTGATAAGAGTACAAGAGAGTGAAGTCAAATACTGGAAGGAGGAGCGCCGGCTGGAATCTTGTGAGCTAGAAGAAGACGACAAGTGAAAGAGTTGGGAGATTTGGATTTAATTTTATTTATGGCTATGTATATATTTATATTTACATATGATTTGATTTGATCGCCGATGAGATGTCGGAGGAGGAGGAGGAGGAGGAGAAAAAAGAAGAAGAAAGAATCAGACAGAAAGTGTGTACATTTGTATTTGTAAAAAATATATATTTTTGTTTTTAATATTAATTTTTAAATAAAAATAATAAATTAAAAATACTTTTAAAAAACAATAAAAAAAACAAACAAATCATGACGTCATTCATCCAATTTTTTCCACAAAGATAATCTCAGTTTTATATTCAATTTTTTTTTAATCAATTTTACCATTAAATTTTAATAAATTTTAATTAAAAATTATTATTTATTTATATTTAAAATTTTCCATTTAAATTATATTTTTTTTATGAAAAAAGCTTCATTTTATAGAAAATTCATGAGTTGTTCAAGAAAATAATACTCTCATTTTTAAAAAACAAATTACCAAACACATTATTTGTTTTATTTGGTAAGTACACCTTCAAAAAAAATTTCTTTTGATAAAAATAAAACATGTCAAATATGGTTTTATGAAGAAAATGGGTTCAGCCCAACCATATGAGTTAGGCTTCACAACCCTAGCATACATTAAAATCTAACAATTAGAAACCATTAATTTGCTACATTTTCAGGTTTCAAAAACATAACTCAGCTAAAATAACAAAAATACAGACTTAAAACTAAATTCTCTAAATGATTCAATAATCAAAGCAAGTAACCAAATTAGTTAAAAAAATGATAAAACATCGCTTAAGCTAAAAAAATATCATTGAATTAACATTTATAACATATCAAACTATGTATAAATTATCATAAACTTATATATACATATTAATTGATGAAATAATGATATCTTAAACATGAAACCCTTTATTACATCTAATGATGACAACAACAACAACAATAACAGCACGCGCACGCACGTGTGTGTGTGTGTATAATGATCTAAACATTGATTTATAAGCTAAATGAGCACGCACAAAAAAGATGCTCATTGAGCTACACCCCCTATCAAAGCTTGAGGGTATATCTTGTGAATAAGATATACCATTTGGATCCTTGGTTTATTTCATTTTGATCTTCAGCTCTTATTCACCTCTAACTAGTCTAGATTTTGTTTTTCTCTCAGTTTGGTAAACATTTTCTCTAGTTTATCTCTTAAATTAGTTATAAGATTTCTTTTTCAATTCTTTTGGTATTTCATTTGTTTTTTCCTTACATTTTCTTTTCAAAAACCTTTTTTTTTTTCCTTAAAAAGCAGTTGCTCTCTTATAACAAAAATCCAAAAAAGTCAATGTTAATACTAGGATGGTTTTGAAGAGAAAAAAATGGCTCAGGGAAAATTCTTACCCATCCTTTTTTAACATCTATAGAAAAAAGAATGCTGGTTCATTTTATCATCTTGTGGGTTCAATTTGATCAAAAGAAGACAACCACAAAGTTAGTCAATCAAGGGAGTTTTTCTTCTTCAGTCATGGCTGACTGAGTGTGCTACTTTGACGAAGTCATCGTGAAAGTTAGGATATAATTATATCACTGGTCTACCTAAACCATGTAGAATGGATGTATCTCTACCTATAAAAACAAAGTACATTTGATTTGGAGGTCCATAACTCTACGTTCATTGCTTAGAAGATTGACTCTTGATCAGTTTCAATCTGTCAGTGCAGAGTAACTGATTATGGATAAGATGTTGTTTGATTCGTTGAAACAAATAGATTGTAAATGTTTGATGGAAGTGTCTCATCCTTGTAAATAAGATGTTTCTTAGTTTATTGGTGGTGATTAAAACCCCTGATATGGTCAGAGATGTCACATTCATTCGCCTGAAGGTTAAATCCTGGTCAGTCTTCTTAGTTAGAGAATACAATAAAACAGGGATACACGACGTGCCATTAAATCTTTTTATTAAAAATGAATGACAAGTCATTTGCTTAAACCCTAAAAAATAGGTTTTTCTAATTAGGACATGAAAAATTCTAATTGGATCTCTACTGTTTCAATTTAAGTTCAAACATCCTTGATTAGAACAAAACTGATTAGTTTTGTGCAATGAGACCCATGTTGGAAATTAATTGAGATCCTTCTAGTCTAGTGCATTTTACAAAGTAGTCATTGGTTTCCAATTTGTTCAATTTAGTCATTAGTTAAGCCTTAAACTTTGATTTTCTTTAATACAATCTTTGGAAAAGGTTCAGTATAGCCTCCAATATTGAGCACTCATTGCAAAAAGGTCCCTAGCCTTGAATTTTTAAAATTTGACCATCAATTAGCCTTTAAACTTTGAATTTCTTGCAATTAAACCCCTGGTTGCACCAATTTGGTTTTCTAAAGTATCAATTGTGTCTCTAATCTTTAAATCTCTGCAAAGTGATCCAAATTATGCATTTAAACTTAATTTTTCTTCAATTGAGTCCTTGATTGGTCCTTAAAACCCATTGAGGAATTAATTAAGTCATTGAAATTAATTAATTCTTTCGATTTTGGGCTTGAACTGACTTTTAGACTTAATTTTGCTTCAATTAAGTTCTTAATTAAATAATTAAACCTATTAGAATTTTGATTAAGTCCTTAAACTTAATTAATTCTTCTATTTTTTGTTAAATTAGTTTTTAACCTTAAACTTTGTTTTAAATTAAGTCCTTCATCTTATCTTATAAAAATACCATAATCTGACTATTCTTCTAGTATCATTATTATATTGTGGTTTAGAGGCTTATTCTCTCTTATCTCGAAAATATTTTTGGATTTTAGATTTCTAGTTTTTTTATTTTCTTGAAATAAAAAAAATATATTGTTTTTTTTTTTATAAAATATTTTTGGGGATCCATAATTGGGTTTTGACAAGTGGAATGACAAGTCTTATTAAAAATAATAAATAAAACTAACTCCTATTTAAAAATTAAACACTTGTTTATAAAAACAAAATCATTAAATGTTGTTTAAAAAATTTCTTGCAATTAAACCCCTGGTTGCACCAATTTGGTTTTCTAAAGTATCAATTGTGTCTTTAATCTTTAAATCTTTGCAAAGTGATCCAAATTATGCATTTAAACTTAATTTTTCTTCAATTGAGTCCTTGTTTGGTCCTTAAAACCTATTGGGGAATTAATTAAGTCATTGAAATTAATTAATTCTTTCGATTATGGGCTTGAACTGACTTTTAAACTTAATTTTGCTTCAATTAAGTTCTTAATTAAAGAGTTAAACCTATTAGAATTTTGATTAAGTTCTTAAACTTAATTAATTCTTCTATTTTTTGTTAAATTAGTTTTTAACCTTAAACTTTGTTTTAAATTAAGTCCTTCATCTTATCTTATAAAAATACCATAATCCGACTATTCTTCTAGCATCATTGTTATATTGTGGTTTAGAGGCTTGATCTCTCTTATTTCGAAAATATTTTTGGATTTTAGATTTCTAGTTTTTTATTTTCTTGAGATAAAAAAAAATATTGTTATTTTTTTTATAAAATATTTTTGAGGATCCATAATTGGGTTTTGACAAGTTAAATGACAAGTCTTATTAAAAATAATAAATAAAACTAACTCCTATTTAAAAATTAAACACTTGTTTATAAAAACAAAATCATTAAATGTTGTTTAAAAAAACATGTGTTTTGGTTGAAGAAATATTTTTTTACGAAGAAAGTTGTATAACATTTTGTTAAATAAATTAAAAATGTTAATGGAATGATATGTCTTATTAAAAATATATAAATGAAAATAATAATTATTTATTAAAAACTAAACATATATTTATTGAGAAAATACTAAAATAAATTTTATATTTTAGTTAAATATATGATCTAAAATTTTATGTGACTGATAAAACTTACTTATTTATCATTTTTTGAAAAACCAAGAGTTAAACCACAATAAATATATGTATAATTTATAGTTTCGATTGATGTGACGCTTAACATTCAATATTTTAGACTATGATC